>TARA_R110002033_G_scaffold79931_3_pt1 | contig 205217 bp, 171 predicted proteins | sample TARA_R110002033 | Tara Oceans TARA_R110002033 (sample SAMEA4397051) | marine metagenome | biome: Polar Biome; feature: [SRF] surface water layer (ENVO:00010504); material: water (ENVO:00002006), including particulate matter (ENVO:01000060) such as... | depth 5 m | reverse complement strand
CATGAACAGGCTGACTAGAATTATTCAAAAACTGCTCTTGAATTTGGCAATTTGCGATCAACCAATCTGTGGATTTCCAATCTGACGCAACAGGAATCAAATGCTCTGTAAGGTTTGAATTCAAGGCTACCATTTCCCAAGCAATACCACCACCCATAGAGCCGCCAATAAGAGCAAATAACCGCTGTATATTTAATTGTTCCAGTCCCAATAAAAATAACTTTGCAATATCTTGAGCGACAAAATCTTTATAGTTTTCCACAACAAAACCATCATGACCATTACCAGGTACATTAAATACAATTATCGTATACTTTTGGGTATCGATGCATTTTCCATCTCCGATTAACGCAGACCACCAACCATTTTCTCCGGCAACATCAGAATTACCCGTCAAGGCATGATTCACTAAAATAATAGGTGCTGTATGAAGTTCTGGTCCGAATATCTGGTAAGATAATTCTATGTCTTGAGTAACTCCTCCGTAATTCGTGTACTTATTTATTTTTAAGCGATGTAACATTGTATTTTATTTAATCTGAAATAATTCATTTTGCATTTACTACTCTGGTCTAGACTGTTAGTTTGAGTGATTGGCTTTTAGCTTTTTTTATCTAAAATCAATAGTATCGAGAAGCTTTTTTTACTAAAAATGGTTCTCGATACAAATTACTTCTCCGTTAGCACTCCAAAATAATTTACTCGAACTGACACTATAGCTGTGCTATTAAATTAAAGTGCAGTAAAAGCCTGTGTTAAATCGGCTTTTAAATCTTCAATAGCCTCCAAACCAACAGACAAACGAATTAAATCTTGACCAACACCAGCAGCCAGTTGTTGTTCAGCATTTAATTGCTGATGCGTTGTACTTGCTGGATGAATAATCAAAGACTTGGTGTCTCCAATATTTGCTAGTAATGAGAATATTTTAGTGGCATCGGTTACTTTTTTAGCAGCTTCAAAACCACCTTTAACGCCAAAAGTTACCAATCCGCTTTGCCCATTTGGAAGATATTCCTTAGCTAAATCGTAATATTTACTACTTTTTAAACCTGGATAATTTACCCAAGCCACTTCTTTTCTACCTTCTAACCAAGCTGCCAATTCAAGGGCGTTTGCACTATGCTGTTTGACACGAACATTTAATGTTTCTAATCCTTGGATAATTTGAAATGCATTAAACGGACTTAAAGCACCTCCGAAATCACGTAATCCTTCTAAAATTAATTTAAAAGTAAATGCCGCTGGTCCTAAAGCCTCGCTATACACTAAACCATGATATCCGGCAGATGGTTCTGTAAATTCAGGAAATTTACCATTCGTCCAATCAAAAGTACCAGCATCAATAATTGCCCCCCCCAATGAAGTACCTTGTCCTCCAATATATTTTGTAAGCGAATGAATAACTAGATTTGCACCATGCTCAATAGGATTTAACAATGCAGGTGAAGCCACTGTATTATCAACTATAAAAGGCACTTGTGCTGCTTTAGCTTCTTTTGAAATTGCTTTCAAATCCAAGACATCTAATTTTGGGTTCCCTAAAGATTCCACAAAAAAAGCTTTTGTATTTGCCTGTACGGCTTTGCCAAAATTTTCTGGGTTGGAAGCATCAACAAAAGTTGTGGTAATTCCTAATCTTGGTAGTGTAACATTTAATAAATTAAAAGTACCACCATACAAACTACTAGAAGCTACAATATGGTCTCCTGCTCTTAAAAGCGTTAATAATCCTGTAGAAATAGCTGCTGTTCCAGAAGCAAACACTACAGCTCCTACTCCACCTTCAACTGCTGCCAATCTATCTTGTAAAATTTGATTTGTAGGGTTATTCAAACGGGTGTAAATGAACCCTAATTCTCCTAATGAGAATAATTTTGCAGCATGATCTGTATCTCTAAAAACATACGACGATGTTTGATAGATAGGTACAGCTCTAGTTCCAGCAGTTTGCGTTGTATCATGCCCTGCATGTAAAGCGTTTGTTGAAAATTTGTGATCACTCATGATTTCTTTGTTTTTTAAATTAATTAATAAAATAAAAAGCCAAACTCTTTTCAGACCTCCTGCCTGAGTTAGATAAAATCAAAAAGTTATTAAGAAGAAATATTCAAATGCCGATAAATACATTTGATTTTTTCGTTATCTGCCGCCAATGCTGTGTAGCATATTTGGTAGAATTTAGCACCTTCATTGCATTGTGCAAAGGGTTGCTAAGGTTTCAAAGGGTCTATTCCCTCCACCTTTCTTGATAACTATTCAATACGTGTTTGAACTTGTAAGCTGCAAATATAAGTATGGAACTTTTTAAATTCCTAATAATTAGCTACTATTTTTAAATTCTCTTATTCGTATTAAATTTTCTTCTATTCGTTTTAAAATAAATAGAAGAAAACTATTCCCAATAAATCAGATACCAAAAGCTGTTTTAATTGCATCAATTGCATCTAACTTTTCCCAAGTAAAAAGTTCCACTTCTTTCTCTACTTTCCCGTTGTATGGAGATTCAAAAGTCTTGGTAATCGTTACAGGTTCTTTCCCCATATGACCATAAGCCGCAGTTTCTAAATAAATAGGATTACGTAGTTTCAAACGCTCTTCAATAGCAAACGGGCGCATATCGAATAACGCTGCTACTTTCTTCGCTATTTGTCCATCATTTAATTTTACTTTAGAAGTGCCATAGGTATCCACAAAAATAGAGGTAGGTTCTACAACCCCAATTGCATAACTAACTTGTACCAATATTTCATCTGCAACACCTGCTGCAACTAAATTTTTTGCTGCATGACGCGCCGCGTAAGCGGCACTTCTATCTACTTTACTTGGGTCTTTTCCACTAAAGGCTCCACCACCGTGAGCACCTTTACCTCCATAAGTATCAACAATAATCTTACGTCCTGTTAATCCTGTATCACCATGTGGCCCACCAATTACAAATTTACCTGTAGGGTTGATATGATACTTAATGGCATTATCAAATAAAATTTGAATATTCTCTGGCAATTGTGCTTTTACTCTTGGTATTAAAATAGCAACAATATCAGTCTTAATTTTAGCTAGCATCTTTTCATCATCAGCATCAAATGCATCATGCTGCGTAGAAACTACAATCGTATCTATTCGCTGTGGAACATTATCATCATCATACTCAATTGTTACTTGCGCTTTGGCATCTGGTCGCAGATAGGTAATTTCTTTATGCTCTCTCCTTAAATCTGCCAATACCTGCAATAATTTATGAGAAATATCTAATGCCAGCGGCATGTAGTTTTCAGTCTCCTTAGTTGCATAACCAAACATCATACCTTGATCTCCTGCACCTTGCTCTTCTTTTGAACCACGATCTACACCTTGATTAATATCTTTAGATTGTTCATGTATTAAAGAAATTACACCACAAGAATCTCCACTAAATTGATACTCTCCTTTGGTATACCCAATTTTATTAATTACGTCTCTAGCAATTTGCTGAACGTCTAAATAGGTATCACTTTTTACTTCACCTGCCAAAACAACTTGACCTGTTGTAACTAAGGTTTCACATGCTACTTTACTCTCCGGATCAAAAGCCAAAAAATTATCTAAAAGCGCATCACTAATTTGATCTGCTACTTTATCTGGATGTCCTTCACTAACCGATTCTGATGTAAATAAATAAGCCATTATATGGTTTTATTTTCTAGAATGGATTTGACGGAAAGGTTAAAAAGAAGTTTATGAACCGAAAGAAATTTCAGTCATAACTGCTTTAGCATTTTTTAAGAGGTTGCAATCAGTCAAATCCGTCCTCAATTATTAATTCTGCAAAAGTATAAGAAAAGATGCAATTTGAAAAATGCTTTAACAACAATTTGTAAAGATTATAAATCGTATTTTACTTTCAACATCGCATATCGTGGTTGTACAACATATGAAGATGTTCTAAAAAACAACTCATTAAAACTATCCTGGTTTAATTCAGTGTTATTTAGTAAGTTCGTTACCTCTATACTATACTCCCATTTACTATCTTTCTTCTGATACGATAAACTTGAATTTAAATTCCCATATTCATTTTCTATCGTATTTGCTTTATCATAATAATGATAATAATCCAAGTCCGTCAAGAAAATAAAACTCTTTAAAAATGCCGCATCAAATTTTAAGAATGGCGTTTCGGTATAAAACGTTGATGCATTACCACCATTATCATAATTATTAATTGCATAGCTATACCCAACTTCTACATTAGGAGCATTTTTAAAACTAGTTGCTAAAGAAACTCTATAATTTTGTGTCAATGATTCTGATGTACTTGCATTCCCATTAACAATATTATTCAAATTAGAATAGGACAACGAACCCCTTGTACTCACTTTAACTTTACCAAAAGTCCTTTGAAAATTTGCGGAACCAGATAAAACCTCATCTTCCAAATTAGAATTTATAGTAGAACTTACTTGATTAATACCTATAATGGAGCTATTATTTTTAAAAGCATCAATTCGCTTATTATAACTCAGATTGGCAAAAATATTCTGCATATTAAACATGTTAAAACTAAAAAAATTAAGGGATACATTATGAAAAAGAGCACTTTCTAAGTTTCTATTTCCTTGATATAAGGAATTGTAGTTACTAAAAATATAAGCATTAGCAAATTTTTCGATATCTGAAAATTGACGGTTAACACTATAATTAAATCGAATACTTTCGGACTGTTTTAATTTCAAATTGATGAACAAATCGGGTACCACATTAGTAAGGTGATCAGTAACCTGAGTTCCAAGTTGGGTGTTTTTAGCCTTATAATCATGCACTATAAACCCTGGGTTAATGGTGAATTTACCGGCAATTAATTTATAATGAAAACCTAAGAAAACATCCGAAAAATTGTAAGCTACAGTATTAATCAATTCCTCATTTGTAAAATCAAGTTCTGCAGTATTATCTAGAATTTGAAAGATGTTCGAGTTAAAATTTTGATTACTTTGGGTAGTTCCCAAAGTAAAATTAATATTGCTTTTTGCACCTGTAATAAAATAGTAATCGGTCTTAAAATCAAACTTATTGGTCTTTATATTTCGATCTTGATTGATATTAAAATTAGATTGATTTTCATCTAAAGGCAAAACACTTTCAAAAGGCTGTACCTCACGTATAGCATTATAAAAAGGATCTTCATCTTGTATTAAATATTGCCCTTCAAAAGCAAGAATATTTTTTTCATCAATAGTATAATACACATTCGCATTTTGATTTACACTTGAAGGCTTTTGCTTTTTGTTTTCAGCTATTTGATCCGTAACATCCGATACCGATAAAATTCCCACATTTTCTTTTTCGTTAGAAAATTTAGCTAAAACATCATATTCTACCTGCAAATTAACACTTGGTTTATAGCTTGTACTAAATTTTAACAACCCTAAATTCGACGTTTGATCCGTTTCGGTAGTCGTAACCTCTTGTTGATTACTACTAATATATGTTCTAGTTGCTAGTGTTTGTAAATCTGTATTACTGTAAGAATAAATAGCAAAACCACTAAAATCTAAGCTCTTACTTGGAGAATAACTGAAGTTAACCGCTCCAAACCTTGAATTAATTTCTTTTGCCCTATTATTTTGAAGCTGTGATAAGCCTAAACCACCATCGCCGACAGAAAAACTCGTTCCTGTTTGTCCGGTTCTACTTCTAAATCCGCCAGTAAAATTTCGATAATCGCGAGAAGTAAAAGGGAGTTCCCCAATATTATTTATATCCGTAAGAATATTAATACTGTAGTTGGGACTATAAAAGAACAATTTTGGATGCGCTAAAAAACGACTATCAAGTCCTAAGCCGCCAGTAATTTCTCCAAACCAAAATTTCTCCTTACCAGACTTCAATTTAATATTTAGCGCTACATTATCTTGATTATTAGTAACACCGCTTAATTGAGAAACCTCACTATAATTTCTAAGAACTTCAATTTTATCCAAAGCATTGGCCGGGATATTTTTTGCAGCAAGTTTTGAATCGCCATCAAAAAAGTCTTTACCATCAACCATTACTTTAGTGACCTTTTTACCTTCTACTTCAATTTCACCATCATCATTAATCTCAACCCCTGGTAATTTTTTTAACACATCTTCTAACTTCTTTTCTGTACCTGTGGCAAAAGAATCGGTATTATAAACAATAGTATCTCCCTTTATGGTAACCGGCATTTCATAAACAACTTCAACCTCATCCAAATTCTCAGATTGTTCTAAAAGCATTATATCTCTCTGAAGGTCTACTTCTTTAACGTTTATCAGGAGCGCTTTAGGTTGAAATCCGATATAACTGAACTTTAAACTATAGGTGGCATTGGCTTTTACATTTACTTTATACCGCCCATTCGGATCCGTAATCCCAAAACCATCTAAACTCTTGGTTTCTTGATTGATAGCAACTACATTAGCCATATCTAGTGTATTCCCTAAGCTATCTTTTACCACTCCTGTAATTGTAATATTTTGAGCATATGAGAAGAATGATATTGTTAAAAGCATCGCAAATAACAATTGTGTTTTGTTAATTCTGCTTTCCATTAATTACGCATTCTCATTTCAGAACCACCACGACCTCTATTACCACCTTGAAAACGCTCAGACATCTCCTTCATTTTCTCCATTAATATATCATTGTATTCCTTTTGACTTACTTCTTTCCCTTTGACCTGAGCTTCGATAACATCCTTTTCATCAGCATTTAAAATAATTTTTGAGCATAATATTGATGTTTTTCCAGAATTCACTTCCAGAATTAAACCTGGCAATCCCCAATATTCACCTGGTCCTTGACTAATCGGAATATCTAATGTATACCAAGCAGTTATTTCAATTTCTTTAGGCACTTCAATAGCCTTAAATAAGGACGTGCTTTTCGCTGTTGAATCTTTTTTTACTTCCTCTTTTTCAGCTTCATCTCGATTACCATTTCTATTTCCAGGTGGTCTCCTGAAATTTGAAAAATCGGTTGAATCTATTGCCTTAGTAGCAGTTGCTTTATAACAGGTATAATTCCCTATTTGTTTCGTTTCAGAACCCATTTTCCAATTTAATCTAGGCAAGCTATCTTTTATTAAAAATACTTTCCCAAACATTTCTTTCTGATCGGTATAGGTTTGTTCTTTTATGTTTTTATAATATTTACCGCCACCGCCGAAAGCCATCATTCTAAAACCACCATTACCACCCCCCGGTTGCTCCAATTTCTCTTCTTCTAAATAAGTAGCCGATGTTCTATCAAAAGTAAGTATGTATGTTTTTTCGAAAGCACTTTTCATACGTTCTTTAATTCGCTTTTTTTGCTCTTCCGACATTTCACGTCCTCCGAAATCCATATCTGTAGTTGTTTTGGATTCATAAACAGCTTTTCCTTGAAAATCTTGAGAATATCCGATTGCTAGGAAAAACAAATAAGCAATGGTTAGAAGTATACCTTTTTTCATAATTAGAATGTTATTGCTTGAGTAAGACTGATAATATTGAGATTGGTTTAATCAAGGACGATTAAAAAAATAGTATGTTTCGAAATTATATTGAAAAATGGTTGATTACCACTGAAGGATACTTCAAAAACAAGTAATTTAAAAGTTATATTACTTCGCAAAAAAAACAATCTTGCATTTCATCAACTATTTTTTCTACAACCCAAGAATCGTTGTATATTGTGTGCCCCTTTAGAAAGTTACATAGTACAAGGTATGGAGATAGAAATTAGATAAATTTCAATCATCTATATTCTAGAAAATAAAAAATAAAATAATTAAGAAGACAAAATATGCATGTTGCCGTTGCTGGAAATATTGGTGCAGGAAAAACCACTTTAACCAAATTACTTTCTAAACATTATAGTTGGGAGCCACATTTTGAAGATGTTGTAGACAATCCGTATTTAGATGATTTTTACAATCAAATGGAACGCTGGAGTTTTAACCTCCAAATCTATTTTTTAAACAGTAGGTACCGTCAAATTCTAGAAATTAGAGAAACTGGTAAAAATATTATTCAAGACCGTACGATATATGAAGATGCCTATATTTTTGCACCCAATCTTCATGCAATGGGCTTAATGACTAATAGAGACTTCAGCAATTATTCTAGTCTTTTTGAACTAATGGAACGCTTAGTACAACCACCAGATCTATTAATCTATTTAAGGAGCTCAATCCCTAACTTAGTCAATCAGATTCATAAACGTGGAAGAGACTATGAAAACACCATTTCTATTGATTATTTAAGCAGACTTAATGAACGATATGAAGCTTGGAGTCAGAGTTATGAAAAAGGGAAATTATTAATTATAGATGTTGACCATTTAGATTTTGTTGATAATCCAGAGGATTTAGGAACTATAATAAATAAAATTGACGCTGAAATAAATGGTTTGTTTTAGAAAAACAACTCGTTATATGAATCCCATTTGTTTGGCATGACGAACTGCTTGTTCGCTATTTTCAACAAATAATACCGGAGTAGTAGTGTAATTCTTAAATAAGCTTTTTACGCGAATCATTCGTTTCCTATGATTTACACTTCGCAAGTATATTGCGCTAATTCTATCTGGATACAGTTCGGCAATTTCTTTATAAATATCAGCATCATGCTCACCACTATCACCTATAAGGATAAATGGAAGCCTAGGATATGTTTCTAAAATATTTAAAATTTCTAATTGCTTTTGAGGTTTGTCTCCTGCTGATTTTCTTTTAAAGAACGATTGAAAAGTACGTAACAAAATTGGTCCTTTTGGAAAATCATTTTGACGTAAAAACAATTCTAAGTATCGGTATAAATTCCAAGGACTATGGCTCACATAAAATATCGGATTTGCATTTTCTCCAGATTTCCCCCTATGTAATTGATTATAAAGTTCTGATGCACCTTTTAAAGGCAAACGTTTTTTTGCTGTTTTAAAAAGCGTATTTATCAACACCTTCCATTTTAAGGTAGAAACAACCCCAGTATGCAATATGGTATCATCAATATCTGAAACAACACCATAATCCGCACTATCTGAAGGAATTAGCAGCTTACCCGGAAATCTATTTTCTAACTGAATCCGCTGTTTGCTACTTTTTTCATTATAAGAAACCTCAAAATTAACCCAGCCTTCTTCATTAATTAGACTGCCTAAATTTTCCAAAACAGTATTTATCTTAAAATAGCCATAATTATCGGTTTTCGTTTTTAAAATAACACCATTAGGCAAGGAAATATTTAATTCTGCATTTTTAATTTCATCGGTCTCCATACGTTTCCACATATTAAACACCAAACTAAACCATCCTTGATCCTCTAAATTAATAGATTCATCTTCTATAGCCCTACCTCTCAAATAGAAATGAGTATTCGTACCATATGCGTCAAACGTAATTATTTGTAAAGGATCTTTTCTAAAAAAACTCATACCCTAATAGTATAAAAAAACCTGCTAATTATTGCAATTAGCAGGTTAAAATAAAACTTAAAAAAAATTTATTTTCGAATATCTACTTTTTCAATTTTCACTTCTACCTCTGAATCATTTGATTTTACAGTGGTATTTTCAAAAGCTTCTAATTGAGCTTTTACTTCTGCTTGAGTCCCTTTAAAGGTTTTCTCTTCAGTCTTTGATTTACCATTCACTGTAGTTGTGTAAACAATAGTGGCTTCTGCTAAATCAGTTGTTTCAACATTCATATGAATTGAAGTTTCCACGTTTTGCTTACTATCTACATAAGCAGTAACATCATCTATATTTAAAGCGATACTCGGCGCAATTACTAATGCGACAACCGACATCAATTTCAATAAGATGTTTAATGATGGACCAGAAGTGTCTTTAAAAGGATCTCCTACTGTATCACCTACTACTGCAGCCTTATGGGCATCTGAACCTTTACGTCCATCAGCTTCAATCATTTTTTTAGCATTATCCCATGCACCACCTGCATTTGATTGAAATATCGCCATTAAAACACCACAAGTAGTAACACCAGCTAATAGACCACCTAACATTTCAGCACCTCCAATGAAACCAACAGCAACAGGAACAGCAATGGCAAGTAATCCTGGTAACACCATTTCTTTTATAGAAGCTTTTGTTGATATATCAACACATTTATCATATTCCGCATATCCATCAGCAGCATCAAAAATTGCTCTATCTTCTGCAGAAGCTTTTGACATATCAGAATCATACTTTCGCATTACGACTAATGCAGCTTTGAGCTGAGGAATATCTCTGAATTGACGACGAACTTCTTCAATCATCGCCATTGCAGCTCTACCTACAGCATTCATAGATAATGCAGAAAAAACAAAAGGCAACATACCTCCTACTAATAAACCTGCCATAATTGTTGGTTTAGAAACATCAATAGAGGTAACATTTGCAACCTTCATAAATGCAGCAAACAATGCTAACGCCGTTAATGCAGCAGAAGCAATAGCAAAACCTTTACCAATTGCAGCAGTAGTATTACCCACAGCATCTAATTTATCTGTACGTTCCCGTACTTCATGAGGCAATTCTGCCATTTCAGCAATACCACCAGCATTATCCGATATTGGTCCATAAGCATCAACCGCTAATTGGATCCCTGTGTTTGCAAGCATCCCTACTGCAGCAATTGCAATTCCATATAATCCCGCAAAATGATGAGAAACTAAAATTGCAGCCGCAATAAATAATATTGGAAACATAGTAGACATCATACCAACACCTAAACCAGCGATAATATTTGTTGCAGCACCAGTTTCTGATTGTTTTACAATAGAATTTACTGGTTTCGAACCTGTCCCTGTGTAATACTCGGTTATTTTACCAACAGCTAAACCAGCAATTAAACCAGCTAAAGTTGCTAAGAAAACACCCATTGAAGTGTATTCAACACCACTATAAACCCATGTTTCTGGAATTAAGGCATCGATAATAAAATAGGAAGCAATAACCATTAAACCTGCCGAACCAAATTCACCAATATTTAAAGCAGTTTGTGGATTGCCACCATCTTTTACTTTAACGAAAAATGTACCTATAATAGACATTATAATACCTACGGCAGCCAATACTAAAGGTAAATATACAGCTCCTAGACCAGCAAAATCTGGTGTGATTATAAAAGCACCTAAAACCATTGTACCAATAATTGAACCTACATAAGATTCAAATAAATCGGCTCCCATTCCTGCAACATCACCAACATTATCCCCCACGTTATCTGCAATAGTTGCTGGGTTTAACGGGTGATCTTCTGGAATACCAGCTTCAACTTTACCTACTAAATCGGCACCAACATCAGCAGCTTTTGTATAAATACCGCCACCTACACGAGCAAATAATGCTATAGAAGATGCTCCAAGAGAAAATCCGGAAAGCACATTTAAAACCATTCCTAAATTCTCAGCACCAGGCCACATATTTTGATATAGCGCAAAAAGACCACTAAGTCCTAAAACCCCAAGACCTACAACACCAAGCCCCATTACAGCACCACCAGCAAAAGCTACTTCTAATGCTTTCCCTAATGAAGTTCTAGCAGCTTGTGTAGTTCTTACATTAGCTTTTGTAGCTACTTTCATTCCTATAAAACCAGCTAGAGCAGAACAAATGGCTCCTACAATAAAAGATAAGGCAACCATACCGTTTGATCCAACTTCATTACTACCTTTAACATAAAGCAGTATTGCAACGGCTACTACAAAAATTGCAAGAATTTTATATTCTGCCTTTAAAAAAGACATTGCCCCATCAGAAATACTTTTGGCTATTCTTGTCATTTTTTCATTACCAGCATCCTGTTTTGACACCCAAATGTTTTTAAGAAAGACAAATAATAATGCCGCAATACCAAAGACCGGCAGTAATTTTACTATTAATTCCATAGTTATATTGTGATTTTATTAATTAGTTGGCGGTAAATGTATGAAATCGGTAACAATAAAAAAAGCCACTTTTAAATATTTAAAAGCGGCTTTTTTATTACATTAAAAATTCTATATCGTAAACGTACGTTTCTTTTTATGATCACTATCATCATAACGTTTTACGCACTCGTTATAAATCTTTACAGCTTCTTCGGCATTTCCCCATCCGCCTACATCCACCTTCTTTTTTTCTAAATCTTTATACACTTGAAAAAAATGTTCAATCTCTTTTAATCTATGTGGATTCAAATCACTTATATCATTATTATTACTCCATATGGGATCTGAAACCGGCACACAAATTATCTTTTCATCTGGTCCTTTCTCATCAGTCATATGAAAAACACCTATTGGCTTAACTTCCATAACGACCATAGGATACGTAGGTTCTGTGCCCATAACTAAAACATCAAGAGGATCTTTATCAAGTGCTAAGGTTTCTGGAATAAATCCGTAATCTCCTGGGTACATCATTGACGAAAAAAGCATTCTATCAAATCTAATTTTATGTAAGGTAAAGTCGTATTCGTACTTATTTCTACTCCCTTTTGGGATTTCAATTAAAACATCGAAAGTAATAACTTGTTTTTTACTCATAATAATTAACTGTAATTTATAAGCAAAGATACTTGAATAATTTATTTAAACTCCAGCAAATCGCTCAAATATCTCTGGTTTTAATGAAAAAGTATATGCATAATTTTACGCAAACGCTATAGTAAATATTTCATTCAACAAATTAAATTTAAATTTAGAAACTAAAGCCAAATGATCCTGATACACTAAATGGTCTTGCCTCAGGACTCTCTAAATAATTACCTCTAAAGTTAAAATCGATTCTAAAAATCTTAAATATGTTACCAACTCCAAAAGAGTACTCCCAATATATTTTATCATTTGGAGCTATTAACGGAATATTTGTTGGGCTATTTAAAAATACATTTTCATCGGAAAGATCTCCCCAAACTCCTCTTAATCCAACAATTTCTCGGAGGTTCCATTTTTTTAACAATGGTATTTTAGAGAATAATCTACCATTAAAATTTTGTTCTAAATGAACTGAGGCATAGGTATCAGTTACAAATTCATAAAAATTCAGATTGGGAAAAGTACCATATATTGAAAATAAGGTTTGATTACCAGGAATCACATTTAATAATCCTAAAGGAACTTCCCCAAAAGTTTTTCCAATTTCAACGGTACTGTAAAGTTTTCCAAAACCTCCTATTTGCCATGGTTGAGTATATGAAAATTGTAATTTTTCATAATCAAAATCGCTTTCCAAAAACCCTTCAATACCTTTCGTATAATTTAAAAATAGCGTACTATAGGTATCATTAATATTTCTACGTTCTACGCCATAACCAATTGTTCTTTTACCTGGAGTATATATTAAAGTCGTGGTAACATCAAATTGTTTTATTTCAGATGCAATTCCAGTAGACGAAGAGGCATCTATATAATCTAAACTAAATGCATCTGGTAATGCAGAACTTAATGTTCGTAATGAGCCTCCGAATTTGATCCTGAAATTATGTAAGGGCTCCACCTCCACATTAATCGTACTTAAATCAATATTTGTTAAGCGATCATTTGAACCGACCGAAAATAAGGAAGAGGAGGCTGCACTTCTGCCTAAAACATCGGTTGTCGAAGTCAAGCTCAACCCTAGCTGCTCAATGTCTCGCCTATTACCTCCAGAAATAATTAATCTAGATTTTTTGTCTAATAACCATTTACCCGAAATACCGTGTTTAAATTTATGATCACTAAAACCATAAGCAGTATATGCCTCAATACGCCATGGATCATTTTGACCAAAATAAGTCCTCGCTCCTGCCCGTACTCTAATCCCTTCGGCATCATTAAACCCAAACGTACTATACACGTCGCCTAAGTCTAAATTCCACTTATCAATTTCTACGTATCCAGAGCCTAAAATACTGACTATATTATAGTAGCTTTTAAACTTCGGTACTGTTTTTAGGGTGTCCAATAATTTATACACCCCTTTTTCATCTTTATTGAGTTCTTCTAACCTATTATTTTTCCAGAAGATACTATCACGCTCTACAACACCCGAATCAAATTGACCTGCAAGATTCTTATAAAATTTCTCGTTTTTATGTTCATCGAAAACATAGTTATTATAAACAGTAGTTCTTTTTCCGTAGATACCTTTTGATTGTTCTTTTTTATTTAAACTGAAATCACTTAGCATATAATCTCGTTTTAGAAGAAAAACGGAATCATTCATCACCTCAAAATCCTGCTCAATATAAATTTCTTTTACCCAGTTGATATTGGCACTTTTTGTTACTTCTAGGTTTATTTTTTTAATAGCGTAAGTAGAATCGTTAACCCAAAAATTACCTTTAAAAGTTAGTTCATTTTTTCTTCTCGGATAATAAATAATGTTATAACACCACTTATTATCTATGAATGTACTATCTGACAAGACATAGTTATATACATCTATTCCGGTTTTTGATAACGGACTCGTAAAACTCTTATCAAAAAATTTCAGGTAATTATTATAAATATCATAATCTGAGTAGAGGTCTTCAACGAATGCTGTTAATGCTTGGTTATTACTAAAACCGGAGTTTTTTGTACCTAATATCTCCTCTTTTTCTTGACTTATCGTGTTATCGCCATATACTTTAGAAAAAGTCTCATTTAAGAAAATAGGAAGATATGTTTTACCTGTAATCCTTGAGGTATCTAAATCTTGAAAAACAAATTCTAAGCCTTTAAAAATTTTGCTTTTGATTAAAGCGCTATCAATTGTGTTTAAATCAAATTCTACTTTTTCATATTTTTCAAAATTGTACTGCTTAAAATGCTTAACCCCATTTTGCCTTTTCATTTCCCATATTTTACGTAAAATATCTATAGCTGGGTTATTTTTTTTAGATTGTTTTCCAGAATAAACGACCACTTCTTTCAGTTGCTCACCTCCTTCTGTAAGAACAATGCTCATTTGATAATTTACCTTTTTATCTAAAACAATTTCTTTAGAATCATAGCCTATGAATGACACTACTACGGTATCATATGTTGCATCAGACTCCATATAAAACACACCATCATCATTTGAAATAGTTCCTTCAGATGAGCCCTTGAATATTATATTAGCAAAAGCAACAGGCAATCCAGATTCATCTATAACAATACCACTTACTTTGGTTTGAGAAAAAATTGTAGTCGAAACAAACAAAAGAAATAAGAGAAGATTATTTTTCATTAAAATAAGTAGTAATTAAAATTTCACAAGGGCTTAAAAAACTAAAAAAGCTTTACCAACACAATTGTCAGTAAAGCTAGTATTATCTTACAAAAATAAATTTTTATTTATACATTACTTTCTTAACCGATTTAATTACATCTTCGTAATTCGGTAGCCATTCAGCTAATAAAACAGGAGAATAAGGCGCTGGTGTATCGGCAGTGTTTATTTTTTCAATTGGAGCATCTAAATAATCAAATGCTTTTGATTGTACATGGTATATTATTTCAGAAGCAACATTACCATAAGGCCAAGCTTCTTCTAAAATCACCATTCTATTTGTTTTCTTTACAGATGTTAAAATTGCCTCGTAATCTAAAGGTTTTACAGTACGTAAATCTATAATCTCACAACTAATACCTTCTTTTTCTAATTGATCTGCTGCTTTGTAAGCTTCTTTTATAATTTTTCCAAAAGAAACAATAGTCACATCAGTACCTTCTCTTTTAATATCAGCCACACCTAATGGAATGATGTATTCTCCTTCTGGAACTTCTGCTTTATCACCATACATTTGCTCCGATTCCATAAAAATAACGGGATCATTATCGCGTATTGCAGCTTTCAATAACCCTTTTGCATCAGCTGGATTAGACGGAACTACCACTTTAAGACCTGGACAATTTGCAAACCAACTCTCAAAAGCTTGTGAATGCGTTGCTCCTAATTGACCAGCAGAACCTGTTGGACCTCTAAAAACAATTGGGCAATTGAATTGACCACCTGACATCTGACGTATTTTCGCTGCATTGTTTATGATCTGATCAATACCTACTAAAGCAAAGTTAAAGGTCATAAACTCAATAATTGGCCTGTTACCATTCATTGCTGAACCAACTCCAATACCCGAAAAACCAAGTTCAGAAATAGGTGTATCTATTACTCTTTCTGGGCCGAATTCGTCTAACATTCCTTTTGAGGCTTTATAGGCTCCGTTATATTCTGCGACTTCTTCACCCATTAAATAGATAGAATCATCTCTTCTCATTTCTTCGGACATGGCCTCACAAATGGCTTCTCTAAATTGTATTGTTTTCATTTAACCGGAGTTTCTTAAATTCTTATTCTAAAAGGAAAGCAAAAATAGCAAATTATCTGTCATATTCATGGTAGTTAGAATCAAAAAAAGTTATAAAATTTACTATGCATGCATAGTAAATTAGAAAAATATTGGCTATCTTAGCCGTGTTTAGAAAAATAAAAATCCATTATATAATGAAAATATTAGTTTGCATAAGTAATGTGCCAGATACTACATCTAAAATAAATTTCACTGATGGTGACACAAAGTTCGACACCAACGGCGTTCAGTTTGTAATTAATCCTAATGATGAGTTTGGTTTAACCAGAGCCATGTGGTTTAAGGAAAAGCAAGCCGCAACTGTGCATATCGCAACAGTTGGTGCAGCAACTGTAGAACCAACTATGAGAAAAGCTTTAGCTATTGGTGCAGATGAAGCTATTCGTGTTAATGCCGAACCAACTGATGGCTTTTTTGTAGCCCAACAATTAGCACATATTGTTAAAGATGGCGAATACGATTTAGTAATTGCAGGTAGAGAATCTATTGACTATAATGGTGGAATGGTTCCTGGAATTATGTCTAGTATATTAGATATGAATTTTGTCAACACATGTATAAATCTAGAAGTTGAAGGTTCAAATGCTACTGCACTACGCGAAATTGATGGTGGAAAAGAAAAAATAACTACTTCTTTACCTTTAATTATTGGCGGACAAAAAGGTCTTGTTCAAGAAAGTGATCTGAGAATACCTAACATGAGAGGTATCATGATGGCACGTCAAAAAAAACTGACTGTAATTGAACCCATAGAAGCCATAAAAGCAACTCAAGATATAAAATTTGAAAAACCAGTAGCAAAAGGAGCCGTAAAACTGGTGACATCTGTTGATGAATTAGTTGATTTATTGCATAATGAAGCTAAAGTAATTTAAATCTATCTTGAATATAAAAAATTAAAAAATATGTCAGTCTTAGTATATACAGAATCTGAAAACGGAAAATTTAAAAAGAACGCTTTTGAAGTTGCGTCTTATGCAAATGAGATTGCTAAACAAATGGGAACTACTGCCACAGCGGTTTCGTTCAATGCTTCGAGCAACGAAAGTTTAGGCGACTATGGTATTTCTAAAGTTTTAAATATCTCAGATGATCAATTAAAAACATTTAACGCAAAAGCTTTTGCTAACAGTATTCAACAAGCAGCAGAAAAAGAAGGTGCTAAAATAATTATATTAAGTTCTAGTACCGATACAAAATATCTAGCGCCACTTTTAGCTGGGCATTTAAAAGCTGGATATGTTCCAAATGTGGTTGCAGCTCCCGAAAGCACTAGTCCTTTTGTTGTAAAAAGAACTGTTTTCAGTAATAAAGGTTTCGCATTTTCTGAAATCAACACGGATATAAAAATTGTAGGTGTTTCTAATAATGCCTTCGGAATAGTTGAAAATAAAACAGCTACCAATGTTGAAGATTTTAAACCAGCTATAAATGACGGAGATTTTACTACAAAATCTGTAGAAATAGACAAAGTTGTTGGAAAAGCAACTATTGCAGATGCTGATATTGTTGTTTCTGGTGGAAGAGGTTTAAAAGGTCCTGAAAATTGGGGTATGATTGAAGAACTTGCTGATATTCTTGGAGCCGCAACAGCATGCTCAAAACCTGTTTCTGATTTAGGGTGGAGACCTCATGGTGAACATGTAGGACAAACAGGAAAGCCAGTGGCAAGTAATTTATACATTGCTATCGGTATTTCTGGAGCTATTCAGCACTTAGCTGGGGTAAGCTCTTCTAAAGTAAAAGTAGTCATCAATATCGATCCAGAAGCTCCATTTTTCAAAGCTGCTGATTATGGTATTGTAGGCGATGCTTTCGAGGTTGTTCCTAATCTGATTAAAAAATTAAAAGAATTTAAAGCCCAAAACGCTTAAAATTTGTTAAATTGTGCCTCTTAAAGGGCTGTTTAAATAGTAGGTCGAGCCTTTTATTTAAACAGCCCTTCTTAGTTTACAGATATTTATGAGCTTAGTAAGATTAAAAATAAAGGGAATATCATATAGCCAAACGCAAAATGGGGCATATGCCCTTATATTGAATGAAGTTGAAGGTGATCGAAAATTACCAATTGTAATTGGCGCTTTTGAAGCACAATCAATTGCAATTGCTTTGGAAAAAGAAATAAAACCTCCAAGACCACTCACCCATGACCTCTTTAAAAATTTTGCAGATCGTTTTGATATTGTTATAAAGCAAGTCATCATACATAAATTAGTTGATGGTGTATTTTACTCAAGTATCATCTGTGAAAGAGATAAAATCGAAGAAATTATTGATGCTAGAACTAGTGATGCTATTGCATTAGCACTCCGCTTTAATGCACCAATATTTACATATAAAACCATTTTAGATAAAGCTGGTATTTTCTTAAAATTCTCAAGCAAGGATAAAGAAAATGAAGATAATGATGACAGTATTATGGTGAATGAAATATTACAAGAAGGAGAAACTGTTGAAATTACAGGATCTGCTTCTGATGGCTATTCTGAGCTTACAATGGAAGAGCTTTATAAAGAATTGGAAAGTGCAGTAACCAACGAAAACTACGAAAAAGCTGCAAAATTAAGGGATGAAATTTCCAAACGCCAATAATAATTCTATTCTAATTTAAAATTGATGAAAAACAGCTTTTGGTTTGCCCTATTCCTAACTCTATTAGCTTTTCCAATATTTGCACAAGATTCTAATTCTTTAGACACCATAAGTAACAACATCGATGTTATTACTATAAATGACATTACGTCAAGTACCCCTATAGCCACCATCATAAAACCAAATGAAGGCTTTTCTTTTAATAGCCTTTGGAGAGGTGCTTTAGGAATGGCCGCATTACTATTTATCTCTTTCTTATTTAGTGCTAACCGAAAAGCCATTAATTGGAAAACAGTTGGGATAGGTTTATCGCTTCAGCTCATTATAGCAATTGGGGTTTTAAAGGTGCCATTTATACAAATCGTATTTGAAAAAATCGGAAAAATATTTGTAAGCGTCCTAGAGTTCACAAATGCAGGAAGCAAATTCTTATTTGAAGGTTTGGTGGTAGATATGGATACTTTTGGTTTCATATTTGCTTTTCAAGTATTGCCTACTATCATTTTCTTTTCGGCATTAACTTCTGTTTTATTTTATTTAGGAATAATCCAAAAAGTCGTAAAAGCCCTCGCTTGGTTATTAACCAAAACACTGGGTATTTCTGGTGCTGAAAGCTTAAGTGTTGCAGGAAATATTTTCTTGGGACAAACGGAAGCACCCTTATTGATAAAAGCATATTTAGAAAAGATGAATAAATCTGAAATGCTTTTAGTAATGATTGGCGGTATGGCAACTGTTGCCGGAGCTGTACTAGCCGCTTACATCGGTTTTTTAGGAGGTGATGACGAAATTCTTCGCTTACAGTTTGCCAAGCATTTATTAGCCGCCTCAGTTATGGCAGCACCAGGCGCTATCATTATTTCAAAAATGTTGTATCCTCAAACCGAAGCTATCAACACTGATGTGCATGTATCCACAGAAAAAATTGGATCCAACATTTTAGATGCTATTGCTAACGGAACTACTGAAGGGTTAAAACTAGCAGTAAACGTGGGAGCAATGTTATTAGTATTTGTTGCTTTTATAGCCATGCTTAATGGAATTTTTGGCTGGATTGGTGACGTAACTTCTATTAATGGATGGATTTCAGAACATTCTTCCTACCAGCAACTCTCTTTAGAATCTATTCTTGGAACCATTTTCGCGCCATTGATGTGGCTTATAGGAGTTGCTAAAGAAGATATAATGCTTATGGGGCAATTATTGGGGATAAAATTAGCGGCAAGTGAATTTATAGGATACATACAATTATCTGATCTAAAGGATGTCTCAAACGGTGTGCATTTCACCTATAACAAATCTATAATTATGGCTACCTATATGCTTTGTGGATTTGCTAATTTCGCATCTATAGGTATTCAAATAGGAGGAATAGGTTCTTTAGCACCTGGGCAACGTAAAACCCTATCAGAATTTGGAATGAAAGCAGTATTAGGAGGATCATTAGCTTCCTTACTTTCTGCTACCATTGCTGGAATGATTTTAGGATAATTATCGTTAAGTAGTTTATTTTAAAGTTTAATGATCCTATAATCTTGTTAATAGCTTTTTTATAAGTTGCACCCTAATTACTAAAACAAGTAGCACCCTTTTAGTATTTTTATCGCTAAATATTTCTTTCCTATTTTTTTTAGAAAGATGTAAGTTAAAAAGATGAAACAATACCACGATTTACTAAATCATGTACTAGAAACTGGCAACCAAAAGGGAGATCGAACCGGAACCGGAACTAAAAGTGTTTTTGGATACCAAATGCGATTTGACCTAAGTGAAGGTTTTCCAATGGTTACCACCAAAAAATTACATTTAAAATCTATCGTATATGAATTGCTTTGGTTTTTAAAAGGTGATACCAATATTGAGTATTTGAAAGAAAATGGAGTTCGAATTTGGAATGAATGGGCAGATGAAAATGGAGATTTAGGGCCAGTCTACGGACATCAATGGCGTAATTGGAATAGCGAGGGAATTGATCAAATAAAAGAGATTATTGCAACGCTAAAAACAAACCCCAACAGCAGAAGGATGTTAGTTTCTGCTTGGAACCCAAGTGTTTTACCAGACACCTCAAAATCTTTTTCTGAGAATGTCGCCAATGGGAAAGCCGCATTACCACCATGCCATGCATTTTTTCAATTTTATGTTGCTGACGGAAAACTTTCTTGTCAGTTATACCAACGCAGCGCGGATATTTTTTTAGGAGTCCCGTTTAACATTGCATCTTATGCCTTATTTACGATGATGATGGCACAAGCTTGTGGGTATAAAGCAGGTGATTTTATTCACACCTTTGGAGATGCACATATATACAATAACCATATGGAACAGGTAGAATTGCAATTAAGTAGAGAACTTAGGCCTTTACCAAAAATGATCTTAAATCCAGAAGTGAAAAATATATTTGATTTTAAATTTGACGATTTCACTTTAGTAGATTACAATCCACATCCCCATATAAAAGGCGTTGTAGCCATATAGTAATTGAATTGTACATAATAAAAAAGCCGAAACAGCAATTGTTGTTTCGGCTTTTTTAGTATGTAATTCTGCTAATTAAAGTTCTAGAACCGAATTCTCAGTACCAGCATATTCATTCCATTGGAAGCTATCAGCCTCAGTTTCGTTTACATAACTGTCATCTATAAGATATCTAAACTGATAAGATGTCTCTTTAGGTAAATCCATTGTCCCTTTGAAGGTTCCATTTTTTAACTTTCTTAGGGTTCCTTTTTTTGGATTCCAATCGTTAAAATCACCAACAACAAATACTTTTGCTGCTTCTTCTGCTGGTACAATAAATGTTACTTTACATACCGGTTTACTTTTTAAATATTGTTTTGTAATAGCCATAGCGTTCTGTTTTAAATTCCATACAAAGCACGCCATAAATTTATTGATTACCAAGTAGTTAACATCGATTTATCAATTTAACAAAAATGGAATTACAAAAAATAGGCATTCTCAATTTATTGTAAGATTTTTTTGCATTTTAAGAAGTGTTACTTCATTTTTTTTATGACATCTACAACTTTAGCTATGTTTTTTATCGTGTTATAGAAATGAAAGCTAAGTCGAATTCCAGAACCTCGTTGCGAACAAATAATACCATTATTATGCAATTCGTCAAATAATTTCTGATTTCCTTTAATATTGAAAATAGTACTATGCTCTTTTCTTTCAACAACTACAGTATCCAATAGCGCTAGTTTTGCAAACTCCTTTAGAGCATATCCACTCAGTTCTCTATTGGTCGCTGTAATATTCTCCATTCCAATTCTAGATAAAAAATCTAACGACCATTTTAAACTTCCAAAACTCATGCTATCTAAATGACCTGGTTCAAAATGTTTTACAAAACGAATATTTTCTTTGTCTTCAACAACACCATTCGCGGCATTAAAACCAGTTGTTTTCAATGAAAATCTATTTTTTACAGCATCCTTAAAAAGAAGAAAACCATTTCCACTCCCTGCCAAAAGCCATTTATAAGCGCTTGCACCTAAAACATCAATTCCGGAATTATCAAAATCAAATGATTCTGTACCGCAATATTGAGTGCCGTCTGCAATAATTAAAAGGTCTGGAAATTCTGCTTTTAAAGTTTTCAGAAAATTCAAGTCAATTTTTACTCCTGAAAGCCATTGCACAATACTAATTGCCAAAACGGTAATTCCGTCATTTTTCACACGATGTATTATAACTTCCTCTAAATCTTTACTAAGGTTAATCTTCTCAATAGAAAAACCTCTACTCTCAAAAGGCCAATTCAAAGATGGATAATCATCTTCTAGCAACAATACTTTGTTGTTTTTATCTAAACCTTCCAAAAGCATATTCATCCCCAATGAAAAGTTTTGAACCAATGCTACATTCTCACTTTTACAATTAAAAAAACTACCTACTGATTTGCGTGTTTCTGAAATTAATTTTAATCCTTTGATTCTAAAATTGCTTCCTCCGATTAAATAGTCCAAATCATGCTCTTGACGCCAATCTAAAAGACTGTCATACATAATACCATGGGCAGCGGTATTGGCATAAATATATTGATCTAATATTGGAAATTCCTTAATTATCTTTTGCATGATATGAATAGTTAAAAAATGGTAAATATAGTATCTTTGATAACAAAGATACGTATTAGCCATGTTTTCTAAATCAAAAAAAGAGTCGGAAATAAACCTAGAACAGCACGAGTTTTTAGAAAATGCTCAATTGCGAGTTAAACAAAAAAAACGATTGTACACCCATTTCGTAATTTTTTTAGTGGGGAGTGTTTTTTTAATTTTAATCAATAAAATATTAAAATACGGTGACACCTATAATTGGTTTGTTTGGGCCATAACTTTTTGGGCTTTTTTATTTGCAATACACCTTATAAATGTTTTATTCACTCAAAAATTTATGGGTAAAGACTGGGAACGTCAACAGCGTGAAAAATTAGTAAAAAAACAAAAAGAAAGAATAGCACAAATACAGAAAGAGATTGAGACCGATTTTCCACTTTCTCAAATCAATAAAAAAAAAGAAGATTGAGCACTATTATTTTAATTGCAGCAGCAGCTGAAAATAACGCCTTAGGCAAAGACAATGAATTACTTTGGCATTTGCCAGATGATTTTAAACGCTTTAAATCAATTACCACTGGGCATACCATTATAATGGGAAGAAAAACCTTCGAAAGCTTCCCTAAGCCGCTACCAAACAGAAAACATATTATAATTACCAGAGCTAAAAACTACCAAACCGCATTTGAAAACTGTATTGTGGTTCATAGTCTAGAAGAAGCACTAAAATTATCAGAAACCGAACAGGACGTTTATATTATTGGTGGGGGTGAAATTTATAGTTTATCGCTTAAGAATGCCAATAAAATAGAGCTTACCCGTGTGCATGAAAATTTCGAAGCCGATACTTTTTTTCCTGAATTTGATGTCACAAAATGGAAATTAATCAAAGAAGATTACCACCCAAAAGATGAGAAGCACAAGTATGATTTTACATATTTGACATATGAACGTATAAAATTCTAAAAAAGTTCACGAATTAGAAATCTAAATAAGTCGCATTCAGCTTATACTCCTTTATAAAGTCGTTTAATATAGCTACGTCGGCATTGGTATAAAATTGGTGCTTCGAACTTCTCGCTGACGCCAATAACAAATTGCGTTCTAAAACATTTTTTGTTTGCCGCGCTACTGCTTCACCAGAATCAATTATTTGCACAGTATCAGGTAGCAATTCTTTTAAAATGGGTATTAAATAAGGGTAATGTGTACAACCCAAAACCAAATGATCTATTCCCTCTTTAATCATAGGTGCGAGATACGTTCTGAGCAGTTCTCGAGTTTCATTACTATCAACCCTTCCTGCTTCAATAAGCGGCACTAAGCCTACTCCGTTTTGCTCTATTATTTTTATCTGCTCAGATATATTTTTTGAAGTGCTGTGAAAAAGTGCGCTGGACAAGGTTCCTTTGGTCGCTAAAACACCAACCGTTTTGGCGACAGATTGTAATGCAGCTGATTTAATAGCAGGCTCTATACCTATAAATGGAACTTTATACCTATTTCTCAGATAAGAAATGGCATTAGTTGTTGCTGTATTACACGCCACCACAATTAATTTACAATCATGCTGTAATAAAAACTCTGTATTTTTTACACTTAAAGCTAAAATTTCTTCAGGGCTTTTTTCACCATAAGGAGCATTTTTACTATCTGCTAAATAAATGGTATTTTCAAAAGGCAAAAGTTTATGAATTTCTTTCCAGATTGAAGTACCTCCAACACCTGAATCAAAAATACCTATAGGTTGTAAGCTCATACTAAATAAAACACATTGAATACATACTAAGGCTAAAGTTACATTAATATTTAGAGTTTATTAAAACCTCTAACCACTATAAAAACAAAAAGAGTCTACTTTTCAGTAGACTCTTTTAAATTATTAGGTTTACCTAAAATTAAAATCCTAATTCTTTTTTTACTAAAGGTAAGATATCTGTTCCTTTTGCAACGATTACACCACTACCTTGTGAAGAATCTAAAACATAGTTTATACCTTGCGCTGCTGCAACTTTTTCAATCGCAGCTTTTGCTTTATCTGAGATAGGTCCTAATAAAGCAACTTGCTTATTTTGTAGCTCTTGACTTGCTTTTTGACGTGCTCCTTGTATGTTTTTTTCAGCTTCCTGTAATTCAGCACCTCTTTTTTGATTCTCTTCGTCAGACTTACTTGCTGCTTCACTCTGATATTGCTTAAATTTATTTTGCAACTCAGTCATTGAACCTTGTATATCTGCACCGTAAGTTTCTTCTAATTTTTTAAGCTCCGCTTCAGCAGCTTTCATTTCTGGCATTGCAGACATTAATTCTGTTACATTGATATGCGCAACCTTGTTTTGTGCATTAACAAAACTTGTTGCTGCTACAAATAAAACTACTGCTACTACTATTCCTTTTAAGTGTTTCATGATTTTTAAATTACTATTTGAGTGTTAAATTAATGGTTTATACCCCATCGGGGAGTTTTGAGTTTAAATTTATTTTAATTTTCTTTTTCGTTTCCGCCTTCTTTTTCTTGAGTCGCTTTTTTCTTAGCCTCTCTTTCTTCTAATAATTTTTTACGCCTTTCTTCGTATGCCTTTTTACGCTCTTCTCTAAGTTTTAACTGCTCGTCTCTTTTTTCTGCTGCAATTTTATCACGAGCTTCTTGTGCTTCTTCCGCTTGTGATTTTCTATCTTTTAGTGCATCCGACATTTCTTTCTCTGCAGGTTCCTCTTCATAATCATCCAAAGCATTTCGCTTATTAACACGTTCTTTAGCTGCACTTACCTTACGAGTTCTTGAAATAGCTCTTAAAACTAGCTCACTAAGATCTAATCTCTTTTCAGCATACAACATTACAACATCTGCTGATTTATCAAAAATTAAATCATAATTTTTACTTTGACCTATTTTCTGTACTTCATTAAATACCTGATCTTGTATAGGTTGTATTAATCTTTGCTTTGAAAGTATTAAATCTCCATTCGGACCAAAGCGGTCTTGCTGGTAATCAAACATTTCTTTTTCCAAAATCTTAATTTCCTCCTCACGCTCAGTAATTAATTCAGCCGTTAGTAAAACTTTTTCTGCCATCAAATCTTTTTTCATTTGATTGATAACATTTTGCTCTTGTTCTATCTCTAACTTCCATTTCTGAACCTTAGCATCTAATTGTTGATTTGCTTCTTTATACTCTTCTACATTTTCAAGAATATACTCCATATCAACATAAGCAATCCTAACTCCTCGTTGCTGAGAAAAGCCGTTTAAAGAAAATAGCACTACACTAAAAATTAAAAGAACTTTTGTTTTCATTTCGTTTACATTTACTACTATAGAAAATATCGTGCCAAAATAAATAAATATTTTAAGAATGCCAGTGAAATATGAAGTTTACTTACAAAAACTTATATATAACACTTTTCTACACCAAAACACGTATCACTATCAAATTAATATTTTAAATTATTAGCGTTGATGATGATACGTGTTTTAATTTTCTAGAACTGCTGTCCAATGATGAAATGTGTTTCCCAACCATGGGCTCCAGGACTTGAATTTGGATTATTATCTTGATCGAAACCATATCCAAAATCAATACCCAATAAACCAAATGCAGGCATAAAAATACGTAAACCAGCACCTACTGATCTTTTTATTTCAAACGGATTAAACTCTTTAAAACTACTAAAAGCATTACCACCTTCAGCAAAAACTAGCCCGTATATTGAAGCAGAAGGCTTTAATGTTAATGGATACCTAAGTTCCATTGAAAATTTATTATAAATAAGTCCACCATCTTGCTCTAACCCTCCGGTAAGAGGATTTGTCACATAAGGAGTAATTGATTGATTTTCATACCCCCGTAATTGTATCGTTTCACGGCCATCAAGGGTATAATTACCTAAACCATCACCACCAACATAAAAACGTTCAAAAGGCACATTACCCACTTTACTATTATAATTGCCTAAGAAACCAAATTCAGCATTGGTTCGCAATACTAAAGATTTGTTGCTTAGATTACCAATTAACGTCGTATACCAATCACCTTTAAAGTTTACCTTGTAAAATTCTAACCATTTATAACGTTCTTGATTGTTCTCCTGCAATTCTACATTTGTAGTTGCCGTCGCTAAATCTTCATTTAGCTGATCGTAATCTTTTCCATTAAATAATGACCAAGGCGGAGTAAACTTTGCCTTAATCTCAAAATTAGAACCAGATGTTGGGAAAATTGGGTTTGTCCCTGCAGACCTTCTTGAGATTCCCAATGTATAAGCTAAAGAATTGGCATTACCATTTCCAAAATTTAAGTTAGTAACATTATAGTCATTAAACTCATATAATTGATATCCTAATGAATGTGAAACCGTAAAAAAGTCATCTGGCCATTGCACACGCTTAGCCAAGCCTAATGAAATTCCTGTAATTGAGAAACTTTTACTTTTGTCTGGCTTATAACGATTTGCTCCAGTTGCATTATAGTTATATGAAAATTGTTTGGTTCTAGATAAAGATGCACTAAAACTTACTGGTTTTTTACCTCCTAACCAGGGTTCAGAAAAGTTTAAGCTATAAACTCTATAGGTCTGACTTGCTTGCAAGCGTAAAGCAAATGTTTGACCATCTCCCATAGGAACTGGTTTATAGGCTTCACCATTAAATAAATTTTGAATTGAAAAGTTACTGAATGACAAACCTAAGGTTCCAATAAAACCACCGCCACCATAACCACCTTGTAACTCTATTTGACTTGACCCTGACTCTACCAAACTATAATTTAAATCAACCGTACCTGCGTTTGGATCTGGATTTAAAACATCTGGTTTAACATTCTCAGCGTCAAAAAAGCCTAAGGCTCCTAATTCCCGAATACTTCTAATAATATCAGCTTTATTGTATTTTTGACCAGGTCTGGTTCGTAATTCTCTAAATATAACGTGATCATTGGTCTTATCGTTACCGTCAACAGTAACATGATTCAAGAATGTTTCTTTACCTTCAATAATTCGTATTTCAAAATTAATCGTATCGTTAGCCGCAGACATTTCTACTGGATTGATACTTGAAAACATATAACCATTATTTTGATACAGACTACTTAAATCATTTGGATCTGGTTTTGTATTATCAGCTATTCTTTCTTTCAAAAGAACCCCATTATAAGTATCTCCTTTTTTAATACCTAATATTTGACTGAGCTGACGATCTGTATAAACCGTATTCCCAACAAAATTTATTTCTCCAAAGTAATATTTATCACCCTCTTCTACCTTAATAGTAAGGTCAATTAAATCTTCACCGTTTTTAACAAAGGTATCTGAAATCACACGAGCATCTCTATACCCTTTTTCCGCATAATTTTCAACCAACTTAACCAAATCAGCCTCATATTCCTCTGGGATATATTTTGACCTTTTTAAGGTTAAAATATTCTTCAGTGACTTTTCTTTGGTTTTTTTAAGTGCCTTTTTTAATTTCTTATCAGAAAGCTTTTCGTTGCCTTCAAAATTTATACTACTAATTTTTACTTTACTCCCTTTTTTAATGTTCACCACCATGGTTTGAGCATTAGTTTCAGAAGTATCTTTGGCAGTAGCTATAGCCACTTTAGTATTTAAAAACCCTTTCTTTTTATACTTATTTTGAAGGTAATTCTTGGTGTTTGCAATTAAATTTTCGGTAATTTTCTTACCTTTCTTTAGATCGGTATCTTTTAAGATTTCGTCTATCTTACCTTTTTTAACACCGTAAACGGTAACTTTTGATAAAGTAGGACGCTCTAAAATATTTAACTCTAAATAAATATTTTCACCTTCGATCTTAGTGATATAAAAAGTAATATCACTAAAAAGTTCTAAATTCCATAATTTATTAATGATTGCACTAATTTCATCACCAGGAACAGTAATTAACTGTCCATCACGCAACCCTGTATACGTCTTTACCGTTTGTTCATTATAACTTTGCAAACCAGTTACTTCTAATCCAGCTAGAATATATTTCTTACCTTCATCATAGGTGGTATCCTGTGCGGAACCTAAAAAGGAAAATAAAATAAAAATAAAGGTAGATGCTAATTGAGGAGAGGTGATTTTTTTTACACCTCTAGATAAGTTGTTCGCTAGTTTTTCCAAATCTTCGTTCTCTATTTTGGTAATTTAAAATTGCTTCCACCAAATGTTGCTCGTTAAAATCGGGCCATAAAACATTGGTGAAATATAGTTCAGCATATGCAATTTGCCAAAGTAAAAAATTACTTATTCTATGTTCTCCGCTTGTACGTATAAGCAAGTCTACGTCTGGTAAATTGTGCGTGTAAAGATGGGTATTAATAATGGTTTCATCAATACTTTCAATAGAAATTATATTATTTTTAACTTTGGCACTTATGGCTTGAACAGCATTTTTAAGCTCTTCTCTAGCTCCATAACTAAGGGCTAGCGTTAAAGTCATTCCTGTATTTTTACTAGTTTTCTCAATAACTTCTTCCAACTCTTTACTAGCACGTTTAGGCAAAGAAGCTATATTCCCAATAGTATTTAAACGAATATTATGCTCCATAAAAGTGACCAATTCTTTTTTAAGAGAAGACACCAATAAGCGCATCAAGGTATCTACTTCAAATTTAGGTCTTTTCCAATTCTCTGTAGAGAAAGTATATAATGTAAGGAAGGGTATTCCGATTCTAGCACAAGACTCAACGGTATCTCTAACAGTTTTCACACCATTTTCATGACCAAAAACCCTCATTTTACCATGCTGTTTAGCCCACCTACCATTGCCATCCATAATAATAGCCATGTGTTGCGGTAAGTTATTTTTATCAATAGTATCTATAGTGTTCATATGTATATTACTGAAAACAATCGGAACATGGTTTTCTGCGAAAGGTATACGTTAGCGTAAGCCCAGAAAAAACATACCAATCATTACTAAAAATATTTCCAAATTCTACGTTCAATGAATCTAAGTTTGGATCTTCTGGATTACTGAAATCTAAATTATCTGTAAAAGTATATCTAGCTCCAATTTCTCCACCCAAAATAAAAGATTTACTAATTCTACACTTAAAACCAACAGTCATAGGTATCGCAAAAGAACCATCTCTCTGATCTCCGTAATTAATTACTTCATTCGCATCTATATAATTATAGTCATACCTGAAATAGGTAATACCCGTATAAAGGTATGGAGTAAATGCAGGCCCTAATCTATGTAAATTATAATCAACAAAATTAAATTCTAATCCAGCTGACACTTCAAATATCGAATTATTTACCACATATGCTCTTTGCTGTCTTGATGTCAAATTCGATTTTGTGTCATCTGCAGTAAACTCACCATACAATATACTTGCACGCCAGGCATACCTTTTACTCTTATTCCATTTAAAGACTCCTCCTATTGCTGGTCCAGACGGAGCAATATAATTTGTTCGTCCAACATCTCCAATATTATTAAGTCCTCCAGCTATAATTCCAACCTCATAGGTCTGTCCTTCCATTTGAAAAAATGACAAGGCAATTATTAGCGCAAAAAATATCCTCATGTATTCTAAAAGTTTGCAAATATAACAATTTCAATAGTTTGTAAAACTCTAATTATTACATTGTTGTTCTCCCTTTGATAAACAACATTTAGCTATTTTTATTGTCTATATGATATCTCAATTCCGCTTATCTTCTCCCCATAGCAGTTTATTGCGTAATGTTTTCAAAAAGCTCTCCGAAGTATATTCAATCATTTTAATAGTAAAAGCGGCTTTTTTCACTACAATTTCACGCCCATTTTCTAATGTAGCTATTCTTGAATCTAAAGAAACTAAATGATGCTCTTCTCTTCCCGAAACTCTAAGTCTAATCTCTGTATCATCAGAAATAACCAAGGGTCTTGCATTTAAATTATGAGGAGCTATAGGTGTTAATATTAAAGATTTAGCAGTCGGAGCTATCACTGGACCACCACAACTTAATGAATAACCCGTTGATCCTGTTGGCGTTGCCACAATAAGACCGTCAGCCCAATATGAAGTTAAATACTCATTATTCAAATGTGTCTCAACAGTAATCATAGAAGTTGTATCTTTTCTACTAACGGTTACTTCATTAAGTGCGAAATTTAAATTTTCAAACTCCGGCATCACAGGATTCGTCTTTACCTCTACCAAACTTCTTTCTACAATGGTATATTCTCCTGCAACAAATTCTTTTACGACCTTCCTAACATCTTCTTTTTTAAAGGTAGACAAGAAACCCAATCTACCCGTATTAACACCTACAATAGGTATATTCAAATCACGAACATAAGTTATTGCTCGAAGAACCGTACCATCACCGCCGAAACTTACAAACATATCAAAGGAGTCATCCAAACCCTTTTCCGCATTAAACACTTTGTAAGAACCAAGTTCTCCAGACTTATTTAATAGTTTATAAAACTCTTCTTCAAAAACAACTTCAGACGACAATCCACTTAATTCATCAAGCAGCTCTATGACATAATCAAGAGCATTATCAGAATATGTTTGGCCATAAACAGCAACCTTCATAGCTTTTAAACGTTTAAATATTTGTCTAAATAATCAGATCTCTGTTTCAAATCCTCTAAAAATTGATCATCATTATTACCAAATAGAATGGTATAATTGTAACGCCTAAACGTCTGTATGACTTCATTTAAATTAGTAGTACCTATTTTTATAGTAATTTCCACCACATCATTCTTCATATCTGTGATAAAACCACCTAATAATTTAGTATTATTGCTTTCGACTATTTGTGCTATTTCACTAAACGAATAATCTTTAACGCCTTTCGAAACCACCAATATTCCCCCTGGGTCTGTAAAAAAAGGAGTGTCAATAAAAACACCTACGATATCATTTAGGTTATAATAACCAATGACATGAGTATTTTCATCTACAACGGGAATAATATTAGTTTCATTACGAGCAAATGCTTCTAGTACATCTAGCCATGAAGTTTCTTGATGAACAAAAAAAGACTCCAAATTATATCTGAAATCATTTATTGTTTTAGTTGCATCAAATTCTGTCATGTCATTCTCTGCAATAACACCTAGAAATTTATCATCTTCAGTGATTGCAACATGCGAAAAGGTCGTTCCCTTAAAAAAGCGAACCACTTTTTTCATTGAATCTTCCAATTTAAAAACTGGAATAGTACTTATAAGGTGTGATTGTATATACATGCCTGATTATAATTATGCAAATTACTAATTAAATATGGCAAAAAGCATGCCTTATTTGTATTTTTGTTTTTTCAAAGACTCCCAAGAGAATGACAAAATTAAGTGTTAATATAAATAAAATAGCCACGCTTCGGAATGCTCGAGGTGGAAATATACCTAATCTTTTAAAAGTCGCCAGTGATATAGAAAGTTTTGGCGCACAAGGCATTACTATTCACCCTAGACCCGACGAAAGACATATTAGATATAACGATGCTAGAGCATTAAAAAGTATAGTGAAAACAGAATATAATATTGAAGGCAATCCTAATCAAAAATTTATTGATTTAGTGCTTCAAATTCAACCAACACAAGTTACACTAGTACCTGATGCAATTGACGCAATAACCTCTAATGCAGGTTGGGATACTATAAAACATTATGATTTCCTAAAAGATGTTGTTCAAATATTTAATGAAAAAGGGATACGAACTTCGATTTTTGTTGACCCTACCCCTGTAATTATTGAAAATGCTGCAAAAATCGGAACAGATAGAATAGAACTCTACACAGAAAGCTATGCTAAAGATTTTGCTGCTGCTACATCATTAAAGGAGAAACAAAATGCTATTAACTTATTTATAGCAGCTGCTAAAACAGCAAATGAAGCTGGAATAGGAATTAATGCTGGTCATGATTTAAGTTTAGATAATATTAAATATTTCAAAGACAACATTCCCAATTTATTAGAAGTATCAATTGGTCATGCGCTCATCTGTGAATCACTATATTTTGGATTAGAAAATGTGATAAATATGTATCTGAATAAATTAAAATAATGCAACTTTTACACGCTCAAATATTAGGCAAAGGAAAACCTTTAATTATTCTGCATGGTTTTTTAGGCATGTCCGACAACTGGAAAACCTTAGGAAATCAATATGCAGAAAATGGTTTTGAAGTTCATTTAATCGACCAAAGAAATCACGGTAAAAGTTTTCAATCTGAAACGTTTAATTATGACGTATTAGTGGAAGACTTAAATCACTATATGTCTTTTCACAAGCTTAACAAAGTTATACTACTAGGCCATTCTATGGGTGGCAAAACAGCCATGCAATTTGCATGCACTTACCCTGAAAAAGTAGAAAAATTACTAATTGCCGATATCGCTCCAAAAGATTATCCGCCACACCATCAATTCATTATTGATGCCTTAAATGCAATTAACATTCAAAACTTAAGCACTAGAACTGAAGCAGACAATACTTTAAAGAAATACATTAAAGATTTTGGCACGAGACAATTTCTATTAAAAAACTTGTATTGGGTAGAAAAAGGAATATTAGATTTTCGTTTTAATCTGAAAGTTTTGAGCGAAAAAATGGAGGAAGTAGGTGAAAATATAGGCACTACTGACACGTATGTGGGTCCTACGCTATTTCTAAAAGGAGACAGATCTGAATACATTGCAATCGAAGACTATCCTGCCATTAAACGTCATTTTCCATTGGCTAAAATTGATATTATCGAGAATGCAGGTCATTGGTTGCATGCTGAAAACCCTAAACAATTTTTTGACTATTCATTTAGCTTTATGAATTCTTAGCCATAGTACATTTTGAAGATTTCTTGAATTATTTAAAAGGATTTGACGATAAAACACTTTAAATGAACTAGATTTCAAATTAATTCATAACTTTAAACTACACTTAACATAAGTGTTTATTTTTATATCAATCTAACAATCCAACCAATGAAATTTATCATAAGAATTCTATTAAGTGCAATTGCTGTTATAATTTTATCAAAAATTCTACCTCATGTATCAGTAGACAGTTATTTTACAGCCATAATAGTCGCGCTAGTTTTAAGTTTGTTAAATTTTATCGTAAAACCTATTTTAGTAATCCTCACATTACCTGTAACGATATTAACTTTTGGCCTTTTCCTATTAATTATCAATGCTATTATTATTCTTTTAGCAGATAAACTAATAGATGGCTTTACTGTGGATGGTATCTGGTGGGCATTATTATTTAGTCTTTGTTTATCATTCCTACAATCTATTTTATTCTCCTTATTAAAAGAAGATTAATAATCATAAGCTATTGTTTGAAATTCAGTAGTTTAAAAACTTGCCGAAATTCACAAAATGTAGTACTTTTGCATCCCATTTTATTGATGTAAAATTAGATATAGAGATGAATATCACTAAAGAACAGATTGACGATTTAAATGCTGTTGTAAAGGTAGCCATTACCAAAGATGACTATCAAGACAAGGTTGAAACTATCTTAAAAGATTACAGGAAACAAGCTAATATTCCTGGATTTAGAAAAGGACAAGTACCTATGGGTCTTATTAAGAAACAATATGGTAAGGCGATATTAGTTGACGAGGTAAACAAATTATTACAGGACAACCTTAACAAATACCTTACTGAAGAAAAATTAGATGTTCTTGGCAACCCATTACCAAAACAACGTGATAATTTTGATTGGGATTCAGAAGATTTTGATTTTGAATTCGAATTAGGTTTAGCCCCTAGCTTTGAAGTAGCGCTAAAGTCCAAAAAAGCAATTACCCATTACAAAATTGTTGCCGACACTAAGACGGTTGATGAACAAGTAGAACGTATACAAAAGCAATATGGAAAACTTGTAAACAAAAAAGAAGTAGGTAAAAAAGATGAAGTTGTTGGTGTTTTCAAAAATGAAGAAGAAGAAATTGAAAATAAGACTACTTTAGAACTGAGTACTATTAAAAGTAAAAAAGCTATTGACACCCTTTTAGGAAAAAAAGTTGGTGATACAATTACTTTAAGCACAAAAGGTTTACTCAAAGAGAGTCAAGAATTAGCCTCAGCTTTAGGCATTCAAGTAGAAAAAGCTGAAGATCTTAAAACAGATGTAACTTTTACCATTGAAGAAATAAACGAAAGAGAACCTGCTGCTCTAGACCAAGAATTATTTGATAAACTTTTTGGAAAAGACACTGTGAAATCTATAGAAGAATTAAAAGCTAAGATCAAAGAAGATTCTGAACAACAGTTCACGCAACAAGCTGATCAAAAGCTTTTAAATGATGTTACTGAAAACTTCATCGAAAATACGAAGTTTGATTTACCTACTGGATTCTTAAAAAAATGGATTCAACTTACAGGTGAAAAGGTCCTTTCTGATGATGAAGCTGCAGCAGAATTTGAAAAATCTGAAAAAGGGCTGCGTTACCAATTAATTGAAGGTAAAATAATTCAAGAAAACAAGCTTCAAGTACAGTTTGAAGAGCTGAAAGAATTTGCAAAAGGTTTTATCAAATCTCAAATGGCACAATTCGGTCAGTTAAATCCTGCTGAAGAAGAATTAGATAATATTGCCGGTAGAGTTTTATCAAATCAAGACGAAGTTAAACGTTTATCTGAACAATTAATGAGTCAAAAATTGATAAATCTATATAAAGAAAAAGCAAATTTAAAAACAAAAGAAGTTACTTATGAAAACTTTGTCAAGGAAGTTTATGGGTAGTTTTGCAAAAATAAAATAAGTATCTTTACGGTGTTGAAAACATGTTTTCAACACCTTTTTTTTTATTTAATACTATATTTAAAAATCTATGGATTACGGAAAAGAATTCAAGAATTACGCTATAAAAGACCAAGGTATTAGCAGCATGTATTATGATAAGATCATGAGTAGCATGTACCCAACGAATATGACTCCAAATATTATTGAGGAACGTCAAATGAATGCCATTGCTATGGATGTATTTTCAAGATTAATGATGGATAGAATCATTTTTTTAGGTACAGGCATTAATGACCAGGTCGCAAATATTGTTCAGGCTCAATTATTATTCTTAGAAAGTGCAGATGCTTCTAAAGACATACAAATTTACATCAACTCTCCAGGCGGAAGTGTTTATGCAGGTTTAGGTATTTATGATACTATGCAATACATAAAGCCTGATGTTGCAACAATATGTACTGGTATGGCAGCTTCAATGGGAGCGGTACTTTTATGCGCGGGTGAAAAGGGTAAACGAAGTGGACTTACCCATTCTAGAGTGATGATTCACCAACCAATGGGCGGAGCACAAGGTCAAGCAAGTGATATCGAAATTACAGCCCGAGAAATTTTAAAACTAAAAGAAGAATTATACGAAATCATTGCTTTACATTCTAATCAAACGATTGAAAAAGTAAACGAAGATAGCGACAGAGATTACTGGATGAAAGCCGATGAAGCCAAGAAATATGGTATGATTGACGAAATTCTGGTAAGGGATAAAAAATAATTACGACAAAAATAAAAGTTTAGTTATAACATTAGCTAACAAAGAATTTAAACCAAAACGGATATTTTTCCGTTTACTAAGGTAATAATAGTACCCAAATTATGGCAAAAGAAACTTTAGAATGCTCTTTTTGTGGAAGAAAAAAACCTGAAACTAATCTCCTAATTGCAGGGTTAGATGCACATATTTGTGATCGATGCATCGAACAAGCACATGGAATTGTTGCTGAAGAGTCAAAACAAACTAAAAATGAAGACCTTTCTTCAGAATTAGTATTAAAGAAACCTTTAGAAATAAAAGAATTTTTAGACACTTATATTATAGGACAAGAACGCACTAAAAAAGTGATGTCTGTTGCTGTTTATAATCATTATAAAAGATTACTACAACCTTCTTCTATGGAGGACGAAGTAGAAATCCAAAAAAGTAATATTATTATGGTTGGGCAGACAGGTACTGGAAAAACATTAATGGCTAAAACAATTGCTAGAATGTTAAATGTTCCTCTTGCGATTGTTGATGCTACTGTTTTAACAGAAGCAGGTTATGTTGGTGAAGATGTAGAAAGTATTCTTACACGGCTATTACAAGCAGCAGATTACAATTTAGAAAAAGCAGAACGTGGCATTGTATTTATTGACGAGATAGATAAAATTGCACGGAAAAGTGACAACCCTTCTATCACTAGAGATGTGTCTGGCGAAGGTGTTCAACAAGGGTTATTAAAACTTTTGGAAGGTACTGTTGTAAATGTTCCACCAAAAGGCGGACGAAAACATCCAGACCAAAAATTTATTGAAGTAAACACTGAAAATATTTTATTTATTGCTGGTGGTGCTTTTGATGGCATTGAAAGAGCCATCAATAAGCGTCTGAATATGCAATCTATTGGATACAGTGCTACTAAAGGAGAAGATCAATTAGATGAAACTAATATTCTTCAGTACATAATTCCTAAAGATTTAAAAGATTTTGGGTTGATTCCCGAGATTATAGGAAGACTTCCAGTTTTAACTCACATGAATCCTTTAGATACAAAAACACTAAGGGCGATTTTAACTGAACCTAAAAATGCCATTATTAAGCAGTATGAAAAACTGTTTAAAATGGATGATGTAACTTTTACAATTACTGATCAAGCTTTAGATTACATTGTAGAAAAGGCTATTGAATATAAATTAGGTGCGCGTGGATTGCGGTCTTTATGTGAAGCCATCTTTACAGATGCTATGTTTTCATTACCTAGTAGTGATGAAAAAGAATTAAAGGTTACCAAATCATATGCAGAAAAAATGCTGTCTTTTGATACTATTAAAAAATTAAAAGCAGTTTCTTAAACTTGAAACTGCTTTTTCGTAACTTTTGATAATAACTGCTGACAAACATCTTTTATGATTTTTTCGTCAGCATATAAGTCGTGACCAAAACCAGGAGCTAAATCCAGTTCCAGTTCCAATTCTTTTGCCCATTGTTCAGATGGTCTAAATTCATCATTTGAGCCATACATAAGTTGAACTGGGAAATTAGGTTTTTCATTTTCCATCCTCAATCTGGTTGATGAAATTGCATATAATGATTTTATTGGAAGACCCAATAATCCAGCCTTATATACGATCGTACCACCAGTACTAAATGACAAATAATGACTTGGTATATTTTCTCTTTTTAATAGATGCGCTGCAGCGGTGTCAATACCCCCGTTTATAAATTCTTTATGTAAATTTTCTTCAGTTTCAACCGTTAGATTTATATTGGCAAGTTCTTGACAATCGTAAAAAACAATATCATAATGCTGTTGTAAATACCCTAAATATGAGGTTATCCAAAGTCCTTTTTTGGTTCCCCACATGTCTGATACTATCACTAGTCTTTCTGCCATAATTTATAGCTTTTGTTATTGATCAGGTTAAATTCTATTTATAAATCTAGAACTTTTAACGCTAATAAACCTATTTTATTTGTTCATCAGAAGCAATTCATCGACATAGTCCCTTTTATTAGATAATCGAGGTATTTTATGTTGTCCTCCAAGCTTATCCTTTGATTTTAACCAGTCGTAAAATAAATTTTCTCTTGCTATATGCACTTTTGGCATCTTTAGTGTAATGTTATTGTACCGCTTCGCCTCATAATCTGAATTAAGGGATTTTAAGGCGTTATCTAAAAATTCGGTGAAATAATCAATCTCTTCTGGCGGCTTTCTAAATTCTATAATCCACTCGTGCCCGCCTTTTTCCTTACCTGACATAAATATAGGTGCAGCTGTGTAGTCTTTTATTTCAGCACCTGTTTTCATACAAATGCTACGCAAAGCCTCTTCTGCATTTTCAATAATCAATTCTTCTCCGAAAACATTAATATGATGCTTTGTTCTGCCCGTTACTTTAATACGATAGGGACTTGTAGACGTAAAGCGAACAGTATCACCAATTTTATAACGCCATAGCCCTGCATTGGTGGTTATTACTATAGCATAATTTTTATGTTTTTCAACCCCCCATAATGGAACTATTTTCTGCTCCGGAGTATTATAGGTGTCCATTGGGATAAACTCATAAAATATGCCGTAGTCCAGCATCAACAATAACTCATCCGAATTGTTTCTATCTTGAATTGCAAAGAATCCTTCTGAAGCATTATAAATTTCATAATAATTGAAATTTTTTCTAGGTAGTAATTTTTTGTATTGATCTTTATAAGGATTAAAACTTACACCGCCATGAAAATAAACTTCTAGATTCTCCCAAATTTGAAAAAGATGATCTTTACCTGTTTCCTCAATCACATTATTCAGCAACACTAGCATCCAAGAAGGTACGCCCGCTAAGCTAGTTACATTTTCTTGTGTGCTTTCTTTAATTATGGCCTGTAATTTTGACTCCCATTCACTCATTAAAGAAACTCTACTGCTGGGGGTGCTACTAAGTTCTGCCCAAAAAGGCATGTTATCTATTAGAATAGCGGATAAATCTCCAAAAAAAGTGCCATTATCCTCATACAGTTCTTTACTTCCTCCCAAACGAAGACTCTTCCCTGTAAACAGTTGGGAATTTTCATTATTATTTAAATACAAGCAAAGTAAATCTTTCCCAGACTTATAATGACAATCTTCCAATGCCTCTGAACTTACGGGAATAAACTTGCTTTTGGCATTTGTTGTACCACTACTTTTTGCAAACCACTTGATACTAGTGGGCCAAAAAATATTCTGCTCTCCTTTTCTGGTACGCTCAATATCAGGCTCAATTTCTTCATAGGAAGAAACTGGAATTCGATCATGAAAAGCTTCATAATTAAAGATTGATCTAAACTCATACTTTCTGCCAATTTCGGTATCTCTAGCAATTGACAACAATTGCATGAGCACTTCCTCTTGAACTTCCTCTGGATATTTCAAAAAGAGCTCTATTTGATGGTAACGTTTTTTAAGCAACCAAGAAGCAATAGAATTGAATAAGGGTATTGACATTTTTAGGTATCTTTAAGCTTTATTTTTTTGAGTTAATTTCGATGAACAATTTAAGAAATCGTTTTTAACTTTATAGTTTTCAATACGATTTTTACACAGAATTATTTTTATGCAATACGAAGGTGTTTTACGAAAAATGCAAACAGAAATAGGAAATCCCATTCAGTACTATATGGTCTTCAATACTGATTTTCTTAATGTGAATCAGATCCTAAATAAAGAAATTTCTATTACTTTTTTAAAATACCAATGTTTAAACTGCGGAGAAGATAAACCAATTTATCGACAAGGATTTTGCAAAAGCTGTTTTTTTGAAACTCCCTCTGCAGGAGATTGGATTATGCGTCCAGAATTGAGTACAGCGCATTTAGAAAAAGAAGATCGCGACTTGGCCTATGAAAAAAAAGTACAGCTCCAACCGCATATTGTCTACCTAGCTAATTCTAGCACTATAAAAGTAGGTGTTACTAGAAAAACACAAGTACCTACTCGCTGGATAGACCAGGGAGCCCATGAGGCTGTTGAAATTGTTGAAGTTCCTAATCGATATTTGGCAGGCATCACAGAAGTTGCCTTAAAAGATTTTGTTGGTGATAAGACCAACTGGAGGAGTATGCTTAAAAATGATGTAAAGGATGAAGACCTTATCGCATGGAGAAATAAACTTAAACAGTATATTCCCGAAGAAGCACTACCCTATTTTATAGACAACAATAGCGAAACTCATATGGAATTCCCTGTACATAGGTATCCTACCAAGCCTAAAAGCTTGAATTTGGTTAAAACTCCAAATTACACAGGAACACTTGTTGGTATTAAAGGCCAATACCTCATCTTCGCAGATGAGACTGTTTTTAATATTCGCAGTAATGAGGGTTATTACGTGTCTATAAGCGTTAATTAGCAGAATCTTTTTTAACCTCTGTTTTCTTTTTCTTATTCAACAAACCTCCAAGGACTGATTTAGCTGCATCTTTCACAGCATCATTCTTAGTCACTGTAGAGTCTTTTTTGACCGTAGTAGAATCCTTCTTTTTATTGCCTAGTAATCCGCCTAGAACATCCTTTACAGCATCGGTATTTTTATTTGTTGCCACTGTGGAATCTTTCGCTTTTTGATTCCCTGATAATAACCCACCAATAAGATCAGTAGCTTTATCTTTTCCTTTAGTAATAAGTTTTTGCTTTTCAATTTCGACCAACTTAGTTGTTAAAGATTTTATCCCTGAACTTAAATCTGTCGTAACAACTGGACTTGCATAATCTCCTCCAATATTTGCGGTTACAGGAATCGTTAAATTATCCAGTGAATTATCATCAATCTTCGCAATTAAATTAGTGATATCTTTTCCTAAATATTTAGCAGGTACATTTATAATAGCGGCATAACTTAGTTTTTTATCAAAGGAATGACTACCGCTTATATTTAAAACAATATCCTGATATTTAATATCAAATGGCTTCACTTTCACTATACCATTCTCAAAAGAAAGCGCAGTTTTTAATCCTTTTAAATCTAACTTGTCTAAGCTCAGAAAATTTAATTTACTATTTAAAGCAGATAGTATTTTAGTTTCATTTGGATTTATCTCTGTCCCTAAAATTTCTGCCAAAACATTACCAGTAATAGTCGCTAAGTTCGGCGTAAAATCATCATTTAAGTTTCCAGAAATTACGATATCCGAATTTAATTTCCCTTGTAAAGCACTTGCAATAGGCGCCACAACCTTAAACAACTCTAAAGACTTAAAAGTTTCTCCTATTTCAAAGTTATTCATTCCTAATTTCATTGCAAATACTGGAATCGCAGCTTTGGTAGAAACCTCTCCATTAAAAGCCAATTTACCCCCAAAAATAGATGAAGTCATATTTTGCAAAGTAGCCTTTTCATCTTTAATAATTAATATACCTGAAACATCTCTCAAAGTAAGATTATCATAAATAACGGTATTTGCAGTGGCATTAATAGTAGCGTCTAAAAATGATGGTATTTTTATTTGTTCAGCTATTTTTACTGGCGTTTTATTCTCTTCTGTTACAGGAGCCGTTTCTTCCACCATAAAATCATTTACTGCAAATGTGTTTGATTTTAAATTAAAGGCACCTTCTACATTTTCATTATTAAACATAAAGCCTAACATATTATGAATTGTACCAGTGGCATTAAAATCGGTTTTACCCGTAACCCCATTTAATTCATTTAAGGATACTGTTTTAGGATTAAATGTTACTGCCGTTGAACTAATTTTTACAGGATTTTTTAATTCTTCTGATTTATATACAAAATTCTTTAAGCTAAGCTTCCCATTAATATTTGTGTTTTCATACTTTTTACTTTCAACTGATGCCATATCGAAAGCTGCATTTATATCAGCGTTCAACAAGCCCTCCAGACTTAAATCTGCTGGAACTGGATAAACTTTAGCAATGTTCGCTAAGTTCATTTTACCTAGGATATGAGCATTAACCTTAGTATTACCCAATAAGTCCTTAATTTTCGCAACCATATTAAACTTGTCATCATCTATCATGAAAGACAAGTTTCTAATATCTACATAGGTATCTTCTGTTATCCCCGTTTCATTAGCTATCTCCGTATCTATAAAAACATTACGTACAGCTTTTGGTAAATCTGGATACTTAAATGATGCATTATCAGATTTGATATCTATTTTAAATTTAGGGATATGTAAATCGTCAACAATACCATTGAACCTACCTGCTACACTAAAATTACCAGTAGTTTTTACATTCTCTATATTCTTTGAATATTCGGCAGGCATTACCGCCAAAAAGTTTTTGAAATCTGAAGATGGTGTTTTAAAGCTTATATCTACTTCTTGATTATCATCATTTAATTTCACATAACCATCAAAAACCAGCGGCAACTGATTTACCACGGCTTCATTCTTTAGAAAGGAATAGGTACTAGTCGCCAAATCAACACCTAATAGGGCATCTAATTTTATAGGATTCTTATTCAGATAGTTTGTACTATCCATTTCAAAAGAAACCAAACCACTTGTTTTTGTATCTAATTCGGACTTCTCCAATGATAAGTCTCCGGTTCCTGAATGATTCATTTCTAACAATTCAAATCGCATTCCAGCCTCTTTGTCCAGATAAACGATTTTAGAATTAGTAATGGAATACGATTCCATAGCTAATGTAAAATTACTAGTTGGCGTGTTTTCTGAATTAGCATCAGCACTAGTTTCTTTTGCAATATCATAATTGGCATTTCCATCCGCATCAATACTAATATTCAAAAGTGCATTATCAACTATTAAGCTAGAGATAATTATAGGCTCATTGGCACTTTTAAATAATTCTTTAATAGACATATTCAAAGCGACTTCTTTTGAGGAAAATAAAGTATCTCCTTCGAATGGTGCTTTATTTACTAATGAGATATTTTTCAAAGTAACTTTAGCCTTCGGAAAAGATGAAAACAAAGTCAAGTCTGCTTCTTCAAAATCGAAGTTTGCCGTTATACTATTATTTACTTTATTCTTAATAATATCAGCAATTTTACCTTTTAGAAAAAAAGGAGCTGCTATTAAAGTTATAACAAACAATAAAAAAATTACACCTACGATTTTTAATATTTTCTTTTTCATCAACTTAACTTATTTTTTTAATGTTCTATTTTCCAATCAGTTCACAAAATTATAACTATCTAATACTTTCAACAGCTACTATCGGAAATTTTCATAACTCATTCCAAAACGCTAAATTTCAATTAATAGTCTAATACTATTTCCTCTCCTATTTTTAATTTAAACCGTTTTCTAAAAAGATATACGCAAAAGTATAAGAAAGGTGTGTCTAGAAATGCTATAATTATCTTAAAAATAAAACCACTTATCACCAAACCTTTAAATAAATTCCATGGAAGGACTTCAAAAACACACAAAAGTCCAACTACGGTAAACGTATCTATAAATTGTGATAAAAAAGTTGAAAAATTATTTCGCAACCATAAGTGTCTGCCTTTGGTAATTCTTTTCCAAAAATGATAAATAGCAACATCTATATATTGCGCTATTAGATAGGCTATCATTGATGCTAAAACAGCAATAGGTGAAAGCGCAAATACCTTATTAAAAGTTTCATCATTAATCGGTGAAGTTGCTAATGCAGGAACATAGTTGGCGAGTAAAACAATCCCCATTGAAAAAAAAGATGCAAAAATACCTGCAGTGACTACTTGGTTTGCCTTCTTCTTACCGAACATTTCAGATATTAAATCGGTTATCAAAAAAGTAATTGGATAGGGCAATATTCCGACAGAAACCTCAAAAAGAGTAGCTCCAAATATCGTAACATCTCCGAATGGTTTCCAATAAAAAAATTTTTGAAAAATAAGATTAGACACCACTAATGAAGTAATAAACAATGCTGCTAAAAATAAATAAATCTTAAAAGCAAACTTTTTGTCTTCTGTAGTCATGCTAATTTCACTTCTTATTTAATACGTAACACAAAAGGCATTCTTGCCTGTATCCCTTCTTGCTCCATTGCTGATTTTACTTCTTTTAAAATGGCATAGGCTTCAATTCCTATTTCTTCTTTTATAAAATCTTGTCTTATTTTTGATTTCGCTCCTCCAAAATCTTCCATAAAACGCTCAAAGCCAGATTTATATTTTGGGAAATTTTTAATTCCATAGCTATCCAGTTCAACCATTTCAGCAGCTGCCGTTATTGCATCTTCTAAACCACCTAATTCATCAATAAGACCTAATCGCATGGCATCAACACCACTCCAAACTCTACCTTGAGCAAGGCTATCTGCTTGTGCAACCGTAATATTTCGCCCTTGTGACACTCTACTTAAAAAAGTATCATATGTACTTTCAACACCTGCCTGAACCACATTTCTGAACTCATCAGACATAGGTTCAAAAAATGAATAATCAACAGAATTTTTATTTGTCCCTACTTGCTCCGCATTAATACCTATATTTCCTGCCAATTCACTACCGTTAGGTATCGTCCCAAAAACCCCAATTGATCCGGTTATTGTGGTGGTTTCTGCAAATATTTTATCCGCACCAACCGCGATATAATACCCTCCTGAAGCCGCTACATCACCCATAGAAACCACGACAGGCTTAATTTTTTTTGTTAATTCTATTTCTCTCCAAATAATATCAGAAGTAAGAGCGCTGCCTCCTGGCGAATTTACACGCAATACTATTGCCTTTACACTCGAATCTTCTCTAGCTTTTTTTAAAGATGAATTTATTAGTCCTTGACCTATAATACTTGGACTACCTTCACCATATAAAATCTCGCCTTGCGCATAAATTACTGCTATTTTGCTATCACCTTTATATAGTTTCTTCTTATTCGCTGATACCATATAATCTTCTAAAGAAATATAATTCAAATCATCTTTTTGTGCTATACTAGATGCACTTTTAAGCTTCGATTCGAATTCATCGAAAAACAAAACATCATCTATTAGATTGGATTTTTTTGCTAATTGAGGAGTTCTACCTCCTAATGTATCAGCTATTACATTTAATTGCTCAGGAGATAAATGTCTGTTTTCAGAAATTTCAGCTACTATAGAATTCCACAAAGAGCTTAATAGCTCTTTAATTTGTGTTCTATTGGCATCACTCATTTCATTTACCAAATAGGGCTCTACTGCACTTTTGTATTTACCATGGCGTATGACTTCCATCTTTAGGCCTGTTTTCTCCTGTAAAGCTTTATAAAACAAAACTTCTGAAGAAAGTCCTTTAAAATCTAAATCGCCTACAATATTTAAAAAAACACTATCCGCCACTGAGGCCAAATAATAATCTTTCTGGGTGTAAAAATCTGCATAGGCATACACAAACTTGCCATTCTCCTTAAAATCTTGTAATACCCTTCTAATTGCTTTAGTTTGAGTATATCCTGCAATTAAAAAATTATTGTTGATACTTATCCCTTTAATTTTATCATCCGTCTTAGCTACTTTAATCGCATGAATAATCTCATCTAGACCTTGAGATTGTTGAAACAAACCTACAAAAGGATCGGTTTCATCACCACCTACATAATCTGTTATTGGATTTTGAATTTGTATTTCTAAAATGGAATTGCTTTTTACCGTTTTACCATCCTCATTACCACCTAACAAGGCAATAAAAATTAAAGACATTACGAAAAGCACTCCAAAAGCAATAAGACAGCCTAAAATAGCTGCCAACAGGTTTCCTAAAAATTTCATTAAAATTTCGTTATAAATTTGCCGCAAATATAACTAATGTTAAATTGTTTTATTTATTTTGTCACGCTATTATGAACAACCCCAAAACAATTTACCTATCACTAGGCAGTAATCTTGGAAACAAGCTATATAACTTACAAAGTGCAATTTTCAAAATCTCTGAAAATATAAGCACCCTAGACGCTATTTCAAATGTTTATGAAAGCGCATCGTGGGGTTTTGAATCAGATGATTTTTTAAATATCTGCGTTGCACTACAAACAAACATAACTCCAGATAAATTATTACAGAAAATACATGTAATTGAAGAAAGCTTAGGCCGATTTCGTAATAAAAGTGAAGGTTATTTACCCAGAAACATTGATATAGACATTCTATACTTTGGGGAAGATGTTATTTCAACAAAAGAATTAACCATCCCACATCCATCTTTACAACTAAGACAGTTTGTCCTTAAACCCTTGAGTGACATTGCACCACAATTCTACCATCCTATTTTAAATAAGGACACGCGTAATATGATTCAGATGTGTAAGGATAAAATTGGGGTCACTAAAACTGCTTTAAAACTTTATAAAACTAGAGAGCTACTTTTTTCTAAATTAAATTTTATAGCTATAGAAGGAAATATTGGTGCTGGAAAAACAACTTTAGCACATCAAATTTCTGAAGATTTCAATGCTAAATTAATTTTAGAGCGATTTGCAGACAACCCATTTCTACCAAAATTCTATGAAGACCAAGCCCGTTATGCTTTTCCTCTTGAAATGTCATTTTTAGCAGAGCGCTATCAACAATTTACAGATGATACTTCACAATTTGATTTGTTTAAAAGTTTTATGGTTAGTGATTATGACATATTCAAATCATTAATATTTGCTAAAGTCACCTTACAAGAGGAAGAATTTAAATTGTATCGGAAGGTTTTTAATTTCATGCATAAAGAGGTTAAAAAGCCAGGATTGTATGTGTATTTATATCAAAATACAGAACGACTTCTAGAAAACATTAAAAAAAGAGATCGAGACTACGAGCAAAACATAGCTTCAGATTATTTAGAAAAAATAAATCGAGGATATTTAGATTTTATTAAAAGTGCTCCCGAGCATAACACGATAATTATTGATATTAGCGAACTCGACTTCGTACAGCAACCTGATGATTATAATTTTATAATTGATAAAATAGTTGCGTACAGTGTTTCCTTAAACAATTAAGATAATTTTCACATTTTATTTGCACAGTTAGAATGGTTTTACTTAATTGCAGCCCTTAAAGACATTTATTAAGGCATAAAAGTTCTTTTTTCGATTAGAATATTCATAATTTAATAAGTGACTTTAAACTAACTAACTCAAACTATATACGAAACCCTGACTTTCAAAAGTCAGGGTTTCTTAATTTTCTAAAAAAATGAGCTAATTTAATTTGGACCAAAAATCCCAAATAACAACCCCTGCACTTACCGAAACATTTAAAGAATGTTTAGTACCGTATTGTGGAATTTCAATAACGGTATCGCAATTAGTTACCACTTCCTGAGAAACACCTTTTACTTCATTCCCAAAAATTAATGCATACCTTTTATGAGTTGCAACTTTAAATTCATTCAAAAAAACTGCATTTTCAGCCTGCTCTATTGCAATTGTTTCCACTCCTTCAGCTTGCAATTTTTTTACCACCTCAATGGTACGCTCCTCATATTCCCATGAAACACTTTCTGTAGCACCTAAAGCTGTTTTATGAATGTCTTTATGTGGCGGTTGAGCAGTTATACCGCACAAATAAATTTTCTCAATCAAAAAGGCGTCAGCAGTTCTAAAAACAGACCCTATATTATTCAAACTCCTTATGTTGTCTAAAATTAAAATAATAGGGGTCTTATTAGCCTCTTTAAACTCCTTGACATCCAAGCGATCTAATTCGCTATTTTTTAATTTTCGCATTGCTTTTTTGGTTCAAAAACTTATTTCAAAATATCAACAATAGTGATTAATACCTTGAGAAAATAGTACATTCGTTATTCTAACGATGATGCAAAAATAAGTTAATTATACAGCTTTTGGCAAAGACAGAAAAAAAGAAGGTAACTCCTTTAATGAATCAATATAATACCATCAAGAAAAAATATCCTGATGCGTTATTATTATTTCGTGTAGGTGATTTTTATGAGACTTTTGGTGAAGATGCTGTAAAAGCTTCTCAGATTTTAGGAATTACATTGACTCACCGTAATAACGGAGGAGACAGAACCGAGCTTGCCGGTTTTCCACATCATTCCGTAAATACGTATTTACCCAAACTAGTAAAGGCTGGGCTACGTGTTGCTATTTGTGATCAATTAGAAGACCCAAAACAAACCAAAACTATTGTAAAACGTGGTGTCACAGAATTAGTCACCCCGGGAGTTGCATTTAATGATGATATTTTAAATGCTAAGAGCAATAACTTTTTATGCGCCATTCATTTTGGAAGAAAACTTATTGGTGTTTCATTTTTAGATATTTCCACCGGTGAATTTTTGACTTCAGAAGGCAATGAAGATCAAATTGATAAATTATTACAGAATTTTGCTCCCAATGAAGTTCTAGTTTCAAAAGCGCATAAAAAAGAATTTGTTGAAATTTTTGGTAAGCAATTCCATACGTTCTTTATGGAAGACTGGGTATACCAGGAAGATTACGCCTTAGAAACCTTAACAAATCATTTTAAAACTGCAAGTCTAAAAGGTTTTGGAGTAGACCATCTAAATCATGGTGTTATTGCAGCAGGGGTTGCATTACACTACCTTTCTGAAACACAGCATAGACAATTACAGCATATTAGTAAGCTAGAACGTATAGCAGAAGAAGAACATATTTGGATGGACCGTTTTACCATCCGAAACTTAGAACTTTACCATGCTAATAATGTAAATGCAGTGACTTTATTAGATGTTATTGACAAAACTATTTCACCAATGGGTGGACGAATGCTAAAAAGATGGCTAGCCTTACCCCTTAAAAATATTGAAAAAATAAGAAGAAGACATCAGGTTATCGCTTATTTGTATCAAAATGAAAACATATTACAAAAATTACAACATCATATAAAACAAATTGGAGATTTAGAACGCTTGATTTCGAAAGTTGCCACAGGAAAAATAAACCCAAAAGAAGTTATCCAACTTAAAAATTCTCTTGAAGCTATTGTCCCAATTAAGCAACTAACCTCAAATTGCGAAAATGATGCTGTAAAATTAATTGGTGATCAATTGCACTCTTGTGATTTGCTTCGTTCAAAAATCAAAGAAATGATTCACGAAGAGGCACCTGTGAATATGCTCAAAGGCACCACCATAGCAAAAGGGTATTCTGAAGAGCTCGATGAGCTTCGAGGATTAGCATTTTCTGGCAAAGATTACCTTAATAAAATGCTAGAAAGAGAAACTGAGCGCACAGGCATCACTTCTTTAAAAATAGCAGCAAATAATGTTTTTGGATATTATATAGAAGTTCGCAACACCCATAAAGACAAAGTTCCTGAAGAATGGATTCGCAAACAAACCTTAGTTAATGCCGAACGTTATATTACTGAAGAACTAAAAGAATATGAAGGTAAAATACTTGGAGCTGAAGAACGAATTCTAAGTTTGGAACAGCAATTATTTTCCCAACTCATTGTTTGGATGCAAGAATATATTGCCCCAGTTCAAAATAATGCACAACTCATTGGACAATTAGATTGTCTATGTGGATTTACACAACTAGCCAAAGAAAATAATTATACAGAGCCAATAATCAATGATGATACAGCCATTGAAATTATTAATGGAAGACATCCGGTAATAGAAAAACAATTACCAATAGGTGAAGTTTATATTGCTAACAATGTCATCTTAAATAGAGAAGACCAGCAAATAATAATGATTACTGGACCAAATATGAGTGGTAAATCTGCCATTTTGAGACAAACAGCACTCATTGTTCTTCTTGCACAAATGGGAAGTTTTGTACCTGCTGAATCCGCCAAAATAGGTTTTGTCGATAAAATTTTTACGCGCGTTGGTGCGAGCGATAATATTTCAATGGGAGAATCTACATTTATGGTAGAGATGAATGAAACGGCTTCTATTCTAAATAACCTATCTGAGCGAAGTTTAGTACTCTTAGATGAGATTGGTCGAGGCACAAGCACTTATGACGGTATATCTATCGCTTGGGCAATATCGGAATACCTTCACGAACATCCTGCTAGAGCAAAAACGTTATTTGCCACGCATTATCATGAGATAAATGAAATGGCAACTACTTTTGATCGAATAAAAAACTACAATGTTTCTGTAAAAGAGTTAAAGGATAATGTGTTGTTTTTACGAAAATTAACCCCAGGTGGTAGTGAACATAGTTTTGGAATTCATGTTGCTAAAATGGCTGGAATGCCTCAGCAAGTTATCAATAAGGCTAACAAAATTTTAAAGAAGTTAGAAAAATCACATTCTAGTGAAGAACTCACTGACAAGCTACAAGCTGCTCAAAATGAAATGCAACTTAGTTTCTTTAATCTGGATGACCCATTACTAATGCAAATTAAAGAAGAGATCACTCATTTAGACATAAATACCTTAACCCCAGTTGAGGCATTGATGAAATTGAATGAGATTAAACGACTTTTAACCAAAAAGAAAAACGCTTAAAAAATTTATGGCTTTCTCTAAACAACTGTTTTTTAGACCCTAAAGTCATTCACAAACAGCGCAATAGTGGTGTTAAAATATTTTTTGATTCTTTTCCACTAATTTTCTTTGGTTTTTATAGAATTGTATTAAATTTGCATCCGCATTTGTAACGAATGTGACGTTCTTTTAAAATAAAACATCAATTGCGAAAGTAGCTCAGGGGTAGAGCATCACCTTGCCAAGGTGGAGGTCGAGGGTTCGAATCCCTTTTTTCGCTCTTTAATAAATGTTGCATTTCAGCGTTTGTTAATATAGCCTAGCCTGTTAAAGGCAAGTAGGCTCGAGTGGTGGAATTGGTAGACACGTTGGACTTAAAACCCAATGGACATTAGTCCGTGCGGGTTCAAGTCCCGCCTCGAGTACAAGAACCCTTGTTAATCATCTGATTTTCAAGGGTTTTTTTTGGTTTACCAAAATAATAAATAGCACAACCAAGGAATTCAAAATTTCAGAGAATTCCATAATGATGCATGGTACATCCACAAGTTTTGTAGTTGTTAAAAGAAGCCAGAAAACATATTCTAGAATCAATTAATTATCCATAAAAAATTAGTGGTATTGCCTTCTCATGAAATAAACAGCCAAAAGAAGCTTGAAAAAATAACTCCATTATCATTATAATATATATTTGCAATATTTTCCTACATAATTCGTTTAATTCATCATAAACATTAGTTTTACTTTTTATCAACGACAATAGCTAACCAAAGCACTATATAATTAAAATTATCTTACCTACAAATCATATGCCGATTCCAAATAAAATTGTTGTTCCCATCATGGTTGCAATTATGTTATTGTTGTTTTTGTGTGATATGTTTTTAGTTCAGGAACTAACACTGTATTTTTTTTATGCAGCCCTATTACTATTATGCTTATCAAATGTAGAATTAAAACACATGTATGCTTTGGCAACATTTGCCAGCTTTCTTATCATTATACCTTATGTTTTTGAATTTATAAATAATGAGTCATTCTTGTGGCTCTCTTTTTCCAATAGAACTATTTCACTAATCATACTCTGGGCCATCACACTGATCCTTGGGAAATTTACCAATAAACAAATACTCCAACCTATTACCGAAGAAAAATGGGCTGCCATCTGGGACTCATCACCGGACGGTTTCATGCTATTACAAAACAATAAAATTAAGGATGTAAATTTAAGAATATGCGAAATCCTTCAATTAGATAAAGGCCAAATAGTAGGTAAAGATATACTACAATTTACTCCAAAAACACAACAAAACGGAACTCGAAGTCAAGATTTAGTCCAGGAAAAACTCGATAAAGTCCTTAATGAGGGGAAACAAAAATTTGAACTAGATTCTTACGCTGCTAACGGAGAAATTATGCACTTGGAAGTCCACATGGATAAGATTAAATCATCTAAAGCAACCCAAGTTTTGTGTGTTATTAGGGATATTACCATCCATATACTTGCAAAAAAAGAGCTTTTACAAAATAAAGATCTTCTTGATCAAGGAGTTCGGTTAAAAAAATTAGGAATTTGGAAATGGGAGATAGCAACGAACGAAGTTGCCTGGAACGACCAGCTTTACGATATTTATGCGTATGAGGATACCTCCCAGAAAGTTAGTTTTGAAATATATCAAAGTCATTTTGCCGATGAGAATGTTAAAAAAAGGGTTTTGGACAAAATTCACCATTGTTTAGAAACCGGAGAAGAATACTTTGTAAAGTATCATATCAAGGACAAAACTGGCCAAATAAAGCATTTATCCACCATTGGTAAGTTGATCCATGATGAAAATGGCAAGCCCAAATATCTATATGGAGTTTGTTCTGATGAGACTGAAACCGAACTAAACTTAAAAAAACTTGAAGAATCTACCCAGTTGATTCAATTCATCTTCGACAATGTTCCACAGAGTATATTCTGGAAAGACGCCAATTTTAAATTTCTGGGTGCAAACCAGCAATTTGTTACAGATTGTGGATATCAAAATGTTTCTGAAATTATTGGAAAAACAGATTTTGAATTGGGGAATCTGACCGAGACAGAAATAGATAATTTTTTAAAAATTGATAAGGAAGTTTTAAGAACTGGGGAAAGAAAATATGGTATTTATGAAGCTAAAAACAATTTGGATATTTCTAATTTATATTTTAGAATCACAAAAGCACCCCTTAAGGACAGAGAAGGGAAACAAATAGGAATTATTGGAACCTGTGAAAATATAACCGAGAAAATAATCAACGAGAATAAAATTAGGGCGAGTGAGAAAAAATTTAGAACCATTTGGGAAAGCTCTCCTGAAGGGTTTTTAATTCTAGAAAAAGGTCTAATCAAAGAAATTAATCCCCGTCTAAGTCAAATAACTGGTTTTAGCAAAGAAGAGCTCATAGGCAAAAACCCATTGTATTTTTCACCTGAATATCAAGAAAACGGAGATTCAAGTGCCAAAATATTACAAAAGCGCATAAAAAATGTTGTAAAAGAAAGCTACCAAGAATTAGCCTGGACTATCAACACTCAAAGTGGTGAAAAAAAATATATGAGCGTTTATATATCTTTACTTCCAATGGACAATACCACATATGTACTCTGTGCCGTACATGATGTCACGAAACAAATTCTAGCTGAAAGGGAACTCACCTACAATAAAAACCTATTAGATCAAGGGGTTGAAGCAAAAAAATTAGGGATCTGGCAATACTTTATAAAAGAAGATAAGATAATTTTTAATGAAGAAAAATATAAAATATTTGGATATGACGATTTCACTTTACAAATAAATCTAGAAGAGTATTTGTCCTTCATAATTGATGACAAAGAAAAAGAAGTTGTACTAGAAAGAAAGGGTGAATGCATAAGAACAGGAAAAGAATTTACATCAGAGTATCGTATTAGGGATAAAAAGGGAAAAATAAAATACATTTCTACTACAGGAAAACTTGTAAAAAATGTTATGGGAAATCCTGAATACATCTATGGGATAAGCACCGATGAAACTGAGCACGAACTTGCTAAACATGAAATAAAGGAGTCCCAACAATTCCTACAGCTTATTTTAGATACTATTCCACAAAGGGTTTTCTGGAAAGACAAAGATTTAAGGTTTTTAGGCGTTAATCAAAAATGTGCAGAAGACAGTGGGTTTTCTAATGTAGAGGATATTGTTGGAAAAACGGACTTTGATCTACCATGGTCAAAAAATGAAATCGAAGCGTTTAGAAAAGACGACCTAGAAGTCATGAAATCTGGCCAATCAAAATTTAAAATCATAGAACCGCAAACAAAAAAAGATGGTACTGTATCTTACGTAGTGACCAATAAAATGCCCTTGAAATCATATGATGGTCAGATCATAGGTGTTTTAGGTACTTACGAGGACATTACCGATCGAATTTTGGCTGAGGAAAATAAGCTAAAACACATTCAAGAAATAGAAAGCAAAAACAAAGAACTAGAACAATTTGCTTATATAGCCAGTCATGATCTACAAGAGCCACTACAAACACTCACTAGTATGACTGAGCTCTTGACCCAATTATACAGCAACAAATTAGATGTACAAGGACATCAAATGATGGCTTACATTAATGATGCCAGTACTAGAATGAAAATCCTTATCAAAGGTCTTTTAGATTATAGTAGAATAGGACAAAATAGCGAACTGACTCTTATTGATTGCAACCAATTAGTGGAACTGGTTCAAAAAGATCTTTCTTCGTCCATAGCAGAAAGCAATACCACTTTATACATAGAGCAACTACCAACAATAAATGGATATGAAACTGAGTTATATCTTTTATTTCAAAACTTAATTGGTAACGCCATAAAATATAAAAGTGAAAGACCTTTGGAAATATATATTAGTTCGCAAAAAAAGGATAAGCATTGGGAATTTAATGTAACTGACAATGGTATTGGAATAGATCTAAAATTTAAGGATAAAATATTCGTTATTTTCCAAAGACTCCACGCAAGAAATGAATATGAGGGCACAGGCATTGGGTTAGCACATTGTAAAAAAATAGTTGATCTACATGAAGGGAGAATATGGGTAGATTCTAAAATTAACGAAGGAAGCACATTTAATTTTACACTAAGCGACAGTATAATATGAAAAAAATAGAAAATTTAGAGTGTATTTTACTTATTGATGATGATGGAGCTGTTAACTTCATTAATGAATTGATTATAAAAAAAGCGGGTATAAGAACTCATGTCCAGACAGTAATCAATGCGCAGCAAGGTTTGGATTATCTTATACGAGCAGGAGATTTTTTAGAATTTTCTCATAGTGTACAACCAGGAATAATTTTTTTAGACATTAACATGCCCGGGATGAATGGTTGGGATTTTTTAAGTGAATACAAAAAACTACCAAAGCAACAAAGAGATCAAACGGTTGTTGTTATGCTTACAAGCAGTATTAATCCTGACGACAAACAAAAGGGTGAAAATCATCCAGAAGTAGTTGCATTCATGAACAAGCCCCTATCAAAAGATTCCATTATGGAAATAATAAAAGCTCATTTTGCTAAATTTCCAATAGAAATTGAATAAGAAATCTAATCCCATTAATTTTTTAGATAAACTTCTTTTAATTCTATAAGCATATTGAAAACGTTTTTAACACGACTATTTTTTTACTACGTACAACAAACCTCTTTAATCATATAACTAAAGAGGTTTACCGTATTTAAAATATGTAATGATAAAAATAATTTAAACGGTTGGTTTACCGTTTAATCGTTTTTCAATTTTACGTTTAATCACAGTCAGTCTTTTCATGACATCCATGATTTCTTCCTTTTTATCTTTTTTATATATTTCATTAAGCTCCAATATCAAGGCTTTTACCTCTCTTGAGGCTTCTACTCTATTACTAGTAGTCATTCCGGACATTTTTCGGCTTTCAAATTCCAATGCTCTATCCATTACATCCATAACAAAAATAATTTACTGTTAATCTAATTTTTTTTAATTTACAATCAGCCTAATACCAATTAAAAATTACTTTCTTTCTGATACTAACAAGATACATAGCTTTTAAAGCTAGTCACCTTTAAATTTAACTACAACCCTCTATTTGTAACACTCATTTTAAGTGTTTTAAAAATTAAACAACGATTAATTTTCAATTGTCAAACATATTTTAGATGAAGTATCTAAGCAAATAAAAAGATAAGAATATGTTAAATCTTATGAACAAAAATACTCATTGTTTAGTTATTTCAATCATTCATTAAACAAAATAACAATATTTTAACCTTCTTGATTTATTCAATGCCTCTAATTCGAAAAAGCAGGTATCAATACTATTAAATATATGTCGTTAATTTACGAAAATACTTACAAAATACGTAATTAATTAAACTGTTTATAAATTATACATGCTAGCTGAACCTTTGAATTATATCAAACCTTCAAATTAATCTAGAACAACCACAAAATGCTAGTCAATAAACTGAAGTAAAAAAATGATTAGGGAAATACTAAATTACTCTTTACTATTTTTTAAGATCCAATCCAATTCAGGATCTATTTCATTAAGCCTATCCTCCCTCGTAGGTATTATTTTAATATCTGGCTGTACACCATATCCATTCTCAGGATTTTGATAAGGTGCCTGAATTTGGAACAACCCAAAATTTAAACCAACTTTAGAATGAGGTAATCTAACAAATTTATACATTCCAGCAACTGTACCATTATAATGACCTCCAGTTTCTTCACCTACAAAAATGGCTCTTCGAGTAGCTTTTAGATTTGTAGCTAAAATCGCAGAAGCAGAAAAAGAATTTCCATTTATCAGTACATATATTTTTCCCTTATAATTCAGTGGATTAGGTTTTCTATTTTTTCTTGAACTTGCAAACTTATAATAACGAATTCCATCTTTTTTACTTCCTTTCAAGAGTTCTATCACTATTGCACTTGGGGCTGCTAAAATCCCTATTGTGTTCCTAAAAAAAGAGGCGCTACTAGAGATTGATGCTTTTAAAAATGGTACCCTAGTAAGTGTTTCTCCTTTTTCTATAAACTGATGATTTTCCGCTACTAAATAGGTATACAACTTTGCAATTTCATCTAGCCTTCCCCCAGTATTATCTCTTAAATCTATAATGAGATTTTCCGTCTTTGCAGAATCTATTTTTGTAAATACTTCTTTATAGAAATTTTTATAATTACCATTATTAAAATTTCTAATTTTCATATACGCTATAGTACTATCTGCACCAATAAAATTAAAGTTTCTAGTGTATTTTTTTTTAGCTTTAATATAACCATACTTTAAATTATTTTCTCGAGTAGTTTTTGCTTTCTTCTTTTTTAATTTCCTTTCTTCTTTAGTTAACTTAATAGTTTTAGTTCCTCTTATCGAATCTTTTAAACTGCTTTTCTTTATTAAAGAATCTTTCTGAATTCTTCGAAACATTTTAGTATAAATTGAATCTTGTTTTTTAAACGTAATTGGCAAACTATCTAAGTAGCCTTTATCTTTAAAATAAATACTAGAAAATCGTAGCCCAATAAACCTGTCTTGAAATGTAGTATTATACCCATCTGAAGAAAATAATTTTTTGTAATCCGCGATTAGGCTACCAATAGGCACTTCGTTAATTGCTAACACTTCAGCCCCAACAAGTGTACTATCGGTACCATAATTTGCTTTAACCATAAAGGCGTCTTTAACACGTTCAAAATCCAAATCATAAAATTCAAATTTCTTCTTTGCATTTTTTTTTCTTTCTTTTTTTGAGTATCTTTTTGATGGTGGACTTATCGAAATATGACCTTGACGAACTTCAGAAACCACTGGCGCCAATTTCTTATAAAAGCCAAAACTCGTCATAGGAGTAGTTATAGTTTGTTTTAAACTATCGAATTTAAAATCTAACTTTTCATTAGAAACAAATTGATATAATTTTGGATGTAATTTTTTTAACTTTCTATAGGATATATCTATATCATTATGAAGATCTTCTGGAGAATGCAGTCTTCCTATTTTAGTATTATATTTTTCTACACTTACGCACGAAAATAAAAGCAACAACAAACTAAAAAGGCAAAGTAACTTTTTCATAAGAATAGTATAGTAAAATTAAAAATGCAACCGAAATTATAAAAACAACTCCTCTACTTAAAACAATTTTTGTGCCATGAAAATACTATTTTATATTAAACTCCATTGCAGCACTAAGGATTTAATTACCTTTAGTATTATGTTGTCATCCTATGATTAAAAAAATTCTATATACTTTATTGGTAATTATTATTCTATTTACCATCACAATGTTACTGTGTGATTTTATCATTGATCATTCTTCTAAAGGAAAAACATATACTTCTGTTCAAAAGATACCTAAAAATAGAGTTGGTATTGTTTTAGGCACCTCTAAAAGACTTACTACTGGACATCCAAATAGATATTACGCCTATAGAATACAAGCAACTGTAGCGCTTTTCAATGCAAAAAAAATAGACTTCATTTTGGTAAGCGGTGATAATGGCAGCAGGTATTACAACGAACCGAATACTATTAAAAAAGATTTGATTCATGCAGGAATCCCTGAAGAAAAAATATTTCTAGATTATGCAGGATTTAGAACACTAGACTCTATGGTTCGTGCTAAAAATATTTTCGGACTAGATAGTGTTACTGTGATTTCTCAAAAATTTCATAATGATCGCGCCATATACCTTGCTAAAAACAAAGATCTTCATGCAATAGGTTTCAATGCAAAAGATATTTCTGGAACTAATGGTTATAAAGTTCAACTAAGAGAATATTTTGCACGTGTTAAAGTTTTCTTAGATTTAATAACCAATAAGCAACCCAAATTTTATGGAGATAAAATCGAAATAAAATAAATCGGTTTACCCCTGAATTACAAGGCAATCTAACCATGTCAAAAATTAAATCGTTTGTAAAAAATCTTGGTCCAGGCCTATTGTTTGCAAGTATGGCCATTGGAACCTCACACCTTGTTTTATCTACTAAAGCAGGCGCACAGTACGGGTGGATTATGGTCATTCCAATTCTGTTAGCCAATATTCTCAAATATCCCTTTTTCGAGTTTGGAATCCGATACACCAACATCACTAACAAGACTTTAATTGAAGGCTATTTAAAGAGAGGAAAAGGCTATCTATGGTTTTACGCCATTATCACACTAGTAACCACCTTTACAATACTAGCAGCCTTATATACGGTTACTGCCGGACTTTTCATTAATCTTATACAAGTTCCTGCATTAACTATGACAAAAGCAACTTTAGGCCTTTTTGTATTTATAAGTGCGCTATTAATTTTTGGAAAATACAAATTTCTAGAGCTTTCTTTGAAGCTGGTTGTTTCCATTTTATTCATAGCATTAATTGCCACAACAGCTGTGGTGCTATTTAATGGTAAAACTGCGTCAGTTGCTAACTTTATAAGCCCTACCATTTTTGATGAAGCAGGAATATTATTTTTAATAGGTCTAATGGGATGGATGCCCACCACTGTCGAAGCGTCTAGTTGGTTAAGTCTTTGGAGTATTGAAAAATTCAAACTTACCAATAGTAAACCTTCATTAAAAGAAGCATTACTAGAGTTCAAAACTGGTTATATTTTAACATCTGTCTTTGCCGTTTTTTTTCTAATTATAGGCTGGATGACACTATATGGCTCCAACACAGTACTTAGTGAAAGTGCTATAATTTTTGCAGATCAACTAGTTAATCTATTCACCACAAATATTGGGACATGGGCATATGCTCTTATTACAATTGCGGCATTTTCAACCATGTTCAGTACTTGTATGACCGCCCACGATGCCTTAGCAAGAGTTAGTGTAGCTATTATTGAATTACTTACTCCCAACTTTAAAAAGAAAAGCAAAAAATACTATTTTGCTTATGCAGTACTCATACTTGCGATTATCAATTTTATTGTAATTGTAAGATTCGGAGCCAGTATGGGTAAATTGATTGCTCTTGCTACTTTTGTATCGTTTGTTGTAGCACCAATAATAGGTTATATGAATTACAAAAATGTGATGAGTGATGACCTTCCTTTAGAATATAAGCCAAAAAAAGCCCTTCAACTATTAACCTTCTTTGGTATTCTATTTTTAGCGCTATTTTCTATTTATTATTTCTGGATTGTACTTTGGCAATAAAAAACTATTGCAATTCGTCATAATTTAAAATAGAAATTAATGATCTCACATTTTGGTTATGCAAAAATTCGAGACAGTAAACACCATCTTTACATTGATTAATTAATTGACTTTCGCCATAACCAACAGTTTGTTCTATATTTTCTGGAGCTACCCCTTTTTGCAACAAATATTTTTTAATAGACTCTGATCTATTTCTAGATATTATTAAATTATTCGCACTACTACCTCTACTATTCGTATGTGTCTCTATTTTAAGTTTAATTTTCGGAAAATTTTTCACTACCTGTACAACCTTATCCAATTCTAATGCAATTGCATCAGAAATTATACTAGTGCCTATCTCAAAATAAAATTTCCTCGTTTTAATTACCGTCTTGTTCTCTTTCTGCTCAACTACATCATGAATAAAAGGTAAGTTTATTCCTAATTTATAATTTTTACTATCCTCTTCATTTTCAACTACAAAAGACGCTGAAAATATTCCATATCCTTTTTTACTAGCTTTAATACCATATTCCTTTCTAAAAGGAATCTCAAACTGATACTTCCCCTCTTTATCACTAACGACTTCTTTTAATACTTCTTTTTCTTTATCTAAAAGAGATACAGCTACATTCTCTATACTTTTTCCAGTTGCTGGATTAACAACTACGCCCCTAATAGCTAATGTTCTGAGACCAGGTTTTTCTGCAACCTTAAAACCATAAATATCATCATTACCCTTACCACCCTCTCTATTGGATGAAAAATAACCTAAAAAGCCTCCAGATTCATTATTCTTAATTATAAAACCAAAATCATCATTCGTGCTATTGATTCCTCTACCTAAATTAACAGGAATACTAAAGACATCATCTTGCTCCATATTAGAGGTATAAATATCCATACCTCCAAGTCCGTAAAAAATATCTGATGAAAAGTATAAGCTTCCATCAAAAATAAAAGGTGCTATTTCATTGCCTGGTGAATTTATTCTGGGCCCTAAATTTACTGGGGCAGACATAATTTGTCCATTATTAGTATTTACATAATAAATGTCTGTGCCGCCATACCCGCTTTCAAAATTAGCGGCAAAAAACAATTTACCTGTCTTAGTCTCGTAAAATGGATAGTAAAAAGAAGTACTTAAATCTCTAAGTAGATACTGAAATCTACCTTTATCATTAACTAAACCAATCGCCAATGTATTCTTCCCATTTTTATCAAATATTAACTCATTACGATCTGCATTTGAAAGCATATAAATAATATCATCGAGAGTTTCCGCATAATACGGAGTAGCTTTATGAAAGTTTGAATTTGGAATTTTAGAAAAAACTCTAGGTATAGTGACATCACCATCTGCTTGTATTTTCCCTGAATAAATATCTAAATAAGATTCTCCTGAAGGTTCATAAATTCCCCTTTTCTCATTCTGTCTCCCACTTGTAAATAATAATTCATCTTTATAAAAAGAAGGAGAAAAATCGGCTTGTTCACTATTTAAATAACAATTAAAAACAAAAAAATCTAAGCTTCTTGTTTGATTTTTTTCTAGTAATTCAAAATTAAAATCTGAGTTCTCGTGTAATTCTTTGGATAAGAAAGCTGAAGATTTTGACAAGAAATAATTTAAGCTTTCATCATTATCGGTTTTACGAACAGTTAACAATAGTTTGTTTATATAGCTATTATTTAAGGTACTGTCTTTAGCATATACATCTTTATAGATGAGTGCTGCATTTTTATAATCTTCAGTTTTAAGGTAGGCATCTGCTAAGTTTAAATACTGCTGATTGCTTAGTCTTCTTTTTGTTAGTTCTTTCGTATATTCTCTTATAGCATCTTTATAGGCATATTCAAAAAAGTAAAAATCTCCTTTTGAATCTTTCTGGGCAAAAGTTAATGTACAAGACATCAAAAAAAACAATATGATATTTCTTAGTTTCATTTTCATGCGTTATTATTAAAAGAATCTTGGAGTATCGATCTGTTTTGGTTTTCCTTTAGTGTTTCCACTTTTATTATCTTTGTTTTTTGAACTGCTACCTTTACCCAGATAAAACTTAAGAATTACTTCATGAGAACCATCATTATACCCCGAAAAACCATTGATGCTATAATCATATGAATATCCTAAAAAAGTACTGTTAGAGATTTGAATACCAGCCATACCACTAACCGCATTATCAAACCTATAAGAAGCACCCAAAGTAACTACATCACTTATTAGAAAATTAGTCGAAATATTGGCATTTAAAGGTAATGCTTCTAAATAATTTAAAAGAAATGCAGGTTTAAATTTTAATCCGTCTGAAATATCAAAAACATATCCTCCAATTAAATTAAACTGAGGTTTATCTTCGATGAAAACGGAAACATCGTCATTGTAAACCACATCCGTTAAAAAATTCGGCACCGAAACTCCAGTATACCAGTTTTCACCATAGAGAAATACACCCGCACCAACTGTAGGGTAAAAATTGTTAAATGAATCTTGTTGATTCAAAAGTGGTTCATTAATTATTTCAAAACTACCTTTTGAATAATCAACATTCAACAAGGCACCTCCAGCATCAATTCCAAAAGAAAGTTTGGTATTATCAGATACTTTCACCTGAAAAGAATAAGCAAGATCAAAATAGGTCTGAGTTGAAGGACCCAGTTCATCATTAATTATATTTATACCCAAGCCATTTTTTTTATTAGAAAATGGAAGATTCACCCCAAAACGCATTGTTTTAGGAGCTCCAGGAACGGAAATCCATTGTGCCCGGTAGGTCCCGGCGATTTCTGCATTTTCAACGGTACCAACATAAGCTGGGTTAAAGCTCCCAATATTATACATGTATTGTGTATACTGTGGTTCTCTTTGAGCATAACTAAAGTTAATTACACCTAAAAAACCTACTAGCAACCAAAATCTATATATTTTCAATTTATTCATTTTACAAGTGCTTAACATATTATCTTATAATTTGAATCCATCCTTTTTCAATAGGCGAGCCATCACCTAAATCCAAAATATAATAATATGTTCCTTTAGGCAAGTTGCCGTTTTTACCAGTTCCATCCCAAGTATTATCATACCCTATAGCTTTATAGACTTGATTTCCATAGCGATCAAATATTTCAAGTGTATTATTTGGATAATCTTCAATACAATTAATTACCAAATAATCATTAGTTCCATCATTATTTGGTGAAAACTGATTAAATAAGAACCCACATTCATCATTAGAGGGTTTTTTGACATCAACTTCAAGTGATGCTATATTATTAGTAGCATTGCTATCTATTGGAAAAGAAGCTGTTACCTCAACGCTATTTATATAATCTCCACTTTCTAAAACTTTAACTCTTACTGTAAGGAAATTAATATCATTCCCTTGAATTTCTTGAAGATTCCATACCCCAGAACTTGGATCATATGATCCTGAAGTAACGTTATGCGAAATGTATTCAAATCCTCTAGCACTTGTAATAATTTCATCAATTGAAATTGCTACAACGCGATCAGCACTTAGATTGGTTAATGTAATAGTAAATACGATCTCATCATCAACAGAAGGCTCTAATACATCTACCTCTTTTAATATTTCAAGATCTATAGGATCTGGGGCACAATCTGGTGTTAAATTAGGATCACATGGGTCTAAATGATCTGTACCATTGGCAATCTCAACACCATCGCTAATTCCATCACCATCGGTATCACACATACCAACAGTATTATCTGGCACACATGGATTTGTATTTGCTGGATCTAATTGATCAACTACACCATCCATATCACTATCAAGTACATTAGAATCTAAGGCATCAATAATTCCGTCTAAATCTTCATCTAATGGATTAGCAATAGCATCACCCACTTCTACGGCATCTAGGATACCATCATTATCAGAATCCTCATTATTTGGATTGGTACCAATAGCAACCTCATCATCATCACTTAAACCATCATTATCAGAATCAATAATACATTCATTAACGGTAACTGCAATAGTGGCTGATTGATCAGAACACGGGGCTAAAGCAGTATCCGTGGTAAATGTAAAGGTGTAATCACCTAACGGAGCATTTTCAAAATCAACGGTATTTGAATTGGTAATTACCAAAGAATTAGATGGGTCAGAAGTAATTGCCCAGGTACCTGAAACATTCATTGTAAGTCCAGTTCCCAAATCTATACTAGTGGGATAATCTGCTCCAATTATGTTACATGCATTCAACGGAGTTGCCACTGCTTGAACTACAGGCTCATTATTAATGGTAGCAACCACAGCCTGCCGATCAGACAAACATCCTTCTAAACTTGCCTCAACATAATATGTAGTAGTTGCAGTTAAATTAGGAGTTGTAAAACTAGGTGAATTTTCTTGTATTGGCATAATACTTGAAAGTGAACTATACCAGTTGATAACACTACCATCAGTAGCCGTAGCATTTAATGTCATAATTCCCTCAGTACATAAAGCATTTTCTGTAAAACTTAATATTTGAGGTTTTGTTTTCAGTATAATAGATACTGATAACACAGGACTCGCACAATTATTAGCCTCATCTAAGAAAAAAGCATAATAAGTACCTTGCTGTGATACTACGGTGTTATTTAAATACACATCGGTTCTCGTATAGTCATTACTTCTACTCCATATTAAAGTGGTTCCATTTGGAGCGGTACTACTTGTATACTCTGCAAGGTCTTGACTAAAAGCCGCCCCTTCATCTACACAAAAAGTCGTAGGCATATCTGCAATTAATTGCGGCGGACTATTCCCCGCATCACAAGTAGTACATGCCGTAACAAAAACAGTAACCTCAATACTTTCAATAGGGCAAGCAGGTGCTCCTGCATAATTTGGCGTATACGTATACAGGTAAGAACCTATAGGCTCCCCATTATAGCTAACATTATTTCCACTACCAATCACCGTATTTTCCCCTGAAGGACCTTCAATTAAGTTCCAAACACCACCCGTTGCTTCACCAGTAAGGGTATCATCTAAATCAATTGTAGTTCCTATACCAAAAAAGCCTTGATTACATGCTTTATTATTACTACTTAGTGTCCCTAATGATGGTGCTGTATCAAAAGTAATTGTCGGCAAACTAACTACTGGACTAATACAGGCATTCCCATTTTCTGTTCCGAAATAAAAACCATAAAAAGTGCCGCCTGTGGTAATAATTGAAGAGGCTAGAAAAGAATTTGAGTTATTCGGATCAGGATTAGCATTTGTACTCCAACGTAGCGTTGTCCCTGAAGGAGCATCTTTTGTAACAAAACCGGATAAATCTACTTCAACGCCTGAACAATATTGTGTTTGAAATGTGCTTAATATTGGAGGTGCAGTTGGACCCGCCGAACACCCATCATTATCAACAATAGTTACCTCAGCATTACTACTAGTATTGTTAGCTACTTGAAAATCATTGTTACTGGTACCCGTTAATCGAATTGTAACCTTTTCATTGCCCTCAAACGCAGTATCATCAACAGGTATTATCGTAAGCTCTACTCTTCTAAATCCATCCCCAATAATTACACTAGTACCTAAATTGGTATAATCTGTACCCGCTGTAGCAGTTCCACCCAGTATGTAATTCACCGTAATGCTACCACCTGTGTTGTTCGTAGATCCTAAATCTATTTCAAATGTCCCTGTACTATTTGCAGGTGTTGCTTCAGCCGAAATAGCATCTGTTGCAGTTACTACAACCGTAGCTTGACTCAAACCCAAAAAAGGCATGCAAAACACCCCGATTATAAGTAAAAACCTTTTAAAACAACATGCAGATGTGCAATTAAAAAGTGAATTATATAGCTTATGAATCTTCATGATGTAAATTTTAAAAAAACACTGTAAACACAATACTTTATCCCATTCTTTAAGAAACATCAATATTACTCAAAAAAATAGGCAAATCGCCCAAAAAGAGGGCGAAATACCGCTTTCATCGGTATAAAAATTAACTCAAAAAAATAATTTAAAATTGCTAAACTATTATGGCCGAAATTGCTTCAGCATTTGGATCAATTTTCTTCACTAAGCCCTGAAGTACTTTCCCTGGTCCTACCTCGGTAAATAAAGTTGCCCCGTCTTTTATCATATTCTGAACACTCTGTGTCCATTTTACTGGTGCTGTAAGTTGAGAAATTAAATTTTTCTTAATTTCACCTGCACTTAATACAGCAGTAGTAGTAACATTTTGATAAATTGGACAAGATGGTTTACTGAATAGCGTATTCTCAATGGCAGCCGCTAACTCTTCACGAGCGGGCTCCATTAAAGGGGAATGAAAAGCGCCCCCAACAGGTAAAACTAAAGCTCTTCGCGCTCCTGCCTCTTTCAATTGCTCGCAGGCAATAGTTACAGCTTCAACTTCTCCAGAAATCACTAATTGACCTGGGCAATTATAATTTGCTGCAACCACAATACCCGGCACTTTGGCACATATATTTTCAACCACTTCATCGGCTAAAGCCAAAACAGCTGCCATAGTACTAGGTTTTAACTCACAAGCTTTTTGCATCGCTAAAGCCCTTTTAGAAACTAGTTGTAATCCGTCTTCAAAATTCAAAGTTCCATTGGCGACTAAGGCAGAAAATTCCCCCAGCGAATGACCAGCAACCATATCTGGTTTAAAAGCATCGCCCATAACCTTACTCATAATTACAGAGTGTAGAAAAATTGCAGGCTGTGTAACTTTCGTTTCTTTTAATGCCTCAGGAGTACCTTCAAACATAACATCGGTAATATGAAATCCAAGAATATCATTGGCTTGTTCGAAAAGTTCTTGTGCAATTGGGTATTTTTCATAGAGATTCAAACCCATTCCTACAAATTGTGCCCCTTGACCTGGAAATATATATGCGTTCATCGTTTTCATTCTTTAATTATACCACAAAAATAGTGATAATATTTATTTCCAATTTCATATCACTAATCCTTAAACCAACCAGAGTACATGACATAACTTTCGGCTATTCTATCGATCTCTCCTGCACTTAATTCTGGACTAATATCCTTTATTTTTTTTGCCGGCATCCCTGCAAAAATACTTCCTGAAGCAACATGCGTTCCTTTTGTAAGCACAGCGCCTGCAGCTATTATACTATTACTTTCTACAATACAATCATCCATTACAATGCTTCCCATGCCTATCAACACATTATCATGTATCGTGCAACCATGAACAATAGCATTATGCCCTATGGAAACATTATTGCCAATTGTTGTCGGGGATTTTTTATAGGTAGCATGTACAACAGCCCCATCTTGTATATTTACTTTGTTGCCCATTTTTATATAGTGGACATCTCCTCTAAGAACAGCATTATACCAAATACTACATTGATTTCCCATGGAAACTTCACCAACAATAACGGCATTTTCTGCAATGAAACAATCTTCACCAATTTCTGGTGTTTTACCGTTTATGGTTTTTATAATCATTTATTTCAAATTTTCATCTTATTAAGATAGTTAAACGGCCAGTTAATTTTGAATTATTTCATTCATCAATATTTAGCCCAAATTAGGTCACTCGTAATAAGCCAATAAAGCCGCCTTCTTTGAAGCCGAAACTAAAAGTTCTTTTCCGTTAGAAACAATAACACTACCTCCTTTTCCTTTTACATATTTTACCACTTCATTCACATTTACTAAATACGATTTATGAATTCTAGCAAAAGTGAAATCTGACAATGCATCTTCAAAATACTTAAGGGTTTTACTGACCACTATTCTTTTATTTTCTAAATATATTTCCGTGTAATTATCATCTGCTTTACAATAGATGATATCAGACACATTTAAAACTTGAAAGCCGTCTTGTTGCGGAATTGTGATTTTACCATCCACGCTTTTTAGTTTGGGCTTTAAAATTTGGTCTTCTAATGCATTTTCCTTTATTCTGATTTCTTTGACATAAGCTACTGCCTTTATAAGTTCATCGATACTTATTGGTTTCATTAGATAATAAGCGGCGTGATTATTTAATGCATCCATCGCATATTGATTATAGGCAGTCACAAATACCGTTTCAAAAGTACGATCAGGAACTTGATCCAATAAATCAAAGGCATTCCCAAAGGGCATTTCTACATCTAAAAAAACCAGGTCTAAAGTATTCCTTTCTATTAATGTAAGACCTTCCTTTATAGTTGAAGCTTCTCCTATTAAATTTACATCAGTACAATATTTAGCTAAATAATTTCGCAGAATTTCTCTGCTATTTGCTTCGTCTTCTATAAGTATTGCGTTTAATTTCATTTATCCCTTTTTAAAGTAAAAACTACCTTAGTCCCTGTGCCATCTAATTGGTAATTGGAAATAAAAACATCTACTTTATCTTTGTACATATCATTTAGAATATCAATTCTTTTCTTAATATTCCCCATACCCTTTGACTTCTGTTTCTTCTGATTGCTTGTTTTTAATGCCGCAGATTTCTGACGCCCAATACCATTATCTGTAATTATAATTTCTATAGTATTTTCATCTTTTTTCTTTAAATCGATTTTTAGAAATCCTTTTTCGTCTTTATACCTAAGACCATGCCATATCGCATTTTCAATATATGGCTGCAGCAGCATTGGCGGAATTTCAAAGGCAGCTATATCTATTTGCTCCTCAATATTTATCTCATAATCAAATTTATCTGAAAAACGAGAATGTTCTAATTTTGTATACAGCTCTAAGAGTTCTAATTCTTTTGAAAGGGGAATAAAATCCTCTTCAGAATTTTCTAAAACTGCTCTCATTAAGGTAGAAAAATCACTTAAATACCTATTTGCACTACGCTCATCACTTTTGGCAATATAGTTATTAACCGAGTTTAGTGCATTAAATATAAAATGCGGATTCATTTGAGATCTTAGTGACTTAAGAGCTAACAAATTATTCGCTAACTTTTGTTGCCGATTGCTACGATAAAAAAAGTAAGTCGTTAAGCCTAATAATAACATTCCAAAAATCAAGGAGTAAATCAACCATTTTTGACGTTCCACCAATTTTTCACTGGTAATTGCTAAATCATATTTACTCTGATACAATTCTCGTTCTTTTTCTAATCCTGATATTCTGCTCTGTTTTGAGGCTATCTCTCTATTAAATCTTGCTGCCCTAGAAATCTCTTGCTCTTTACGAACATAAAGTGTATCGACCATTGCCACATATTTTTGATATGTTTCGTAGGCTTTTGAAAAATCGCCCTGATATTCATAGACTTCAGACAACCTTCTTGTAGCATCTTTCTGAACGATCAAATCATCATCATCGCCAGCTTCTTTTATGCTTTCTTCTAAAAACGGTATTGCCTGAACATATTTTTCTTGAGACAACAAGGCATTCCCAATTTTGTATTTAATACGTTGCGTAGAAATAGAATCGGAAGTACTAGTTGTATTGACTGTTTTAGGAACTTTTCTACTATTTTGATTTAATTCTTGAAAATCTTCTAAACTTTTTTTACGAAGTGTTATTTCTTTATCGTACTCATTATTCTTATTGTAAAAATCAGCTACTTTTTCTTTCTCTTGTACTGCCCTTTGCGGTGTTTGTTGTTTTGAAAGTTCTAATGAATTTCCATAATACATTTCTGCCTCTTCCAATTGATTATCTGCTGCATAGGTATCTGCAATCTTAGAATTTAAATCCGTTATTTTTGGTAAAATCGAATTATTTTTTGCTAGACTAAGCCCCATATTGTAATTCTCAATAGATTTATTTGTATTGCCTAAACCTTTGTAGGCATCACCCAATCCTTCATAGATTTGCACTTTATCCAATGTTGATATTCCTGATTTCTTTACTAGGGTTAAAAATATGGTTTCCGCATTTTTAAACTCACCGTTGAATACATAACTTTTCCCTAAAAGCAATTCTGTTTTTGTTGATTTTTCAGCAACTAATGCGTCTTTATAGCTATTGATAGCTAAATCATACTGCTTGTAATATTGATAAATTTCACCTAAAGTAGTATATGATTTAGCCAGTTCGGTTTTATTACCATTTGCCCCTAATTGCCCTATTGCTTTCGTAATAAAATCAATGCTTTTCTCAATGCTTGTCTTTTTAAAAAAATTAGCAGAATCTAAGTAGGTTTGATATTGAGAAATATTACGTTTTGACAAAGCCTTATTCTCCTTTTTATCTACAGGATCATAGTCTTGCACTAGAACATCAACATCTTCAGCACTTCTAACTCTATGTATTACTGTTCGAAATTCAATGCTCTCAAAGCGCAATTCATCACCAACTATTGCTTTAATTTTAAATTCACCTAATCCGTTGGTAACGGCGTAACCACCACTAGTGGTAGTAACCGTAACACCATAAACAGGCTCTCTGCTTTCTTTTCCTTTTACAGAACCCTTTATAACAAAACTATAATCCTGCTGCATATGCTGTGCAAAACCCACAAAACAAAACAAAAAGACAATTAACAGTATGTTCTGATTTTTACTCATATTTAAAATTATAATAGGATAAACTTAGTTGTTTTAAATGGTATTAAAAAATGACCAAAAAGCCTCAATAGTTAAAAAATGAGCTGATTCTGCTTGTTTACAAACTGCCAAAGGTTTTACACTCATTCAAAGGGCTTGTTCCCTCAATGCTCATTTTTATAAAAAAACTTTAGCCATAGTTTTATTCCAGAATTATTAATCAGATAAAATATATACGTATGAAAAATATTAAAAAAATTATCGGCCTAAGCTTAATTACATTATGTTTCGGAAGTAGTTATGGTTGTGAGCTAAAAACCAAAGAAAAAAAATCGAAAACCATTATTACTCAGGCAATCACTGATCATCACAAACACACTACTAATACCGTTAAAATCGCTCTTCTATTAGACACAAGTAATAGTATGGACGGACTTATAGATCAGGCCAAATCACAATTATGGGATATTGTGAATAAATTCGCATATGTTAAAGCCCGCTGTGGAAACGATTCGAATCCAGATTACATAAGACCTAATTTAGAAATTGCACTGTATCAATACGGCAATGATAACCTCTCTTCTAGTGAAGGCTATATTCAGCAAGTTTTAGGCTTTAGTGGTGATTTAGATGAAATTTCAGAAAAGCTATTTTCACTTACTACAAATGGTGGAGAGGAATATTGTGGCGAAGTCATTCAAACTTCTTTAAACCAATTGGATTGGGGTAAAAACGCTGATAATCTTAAAATGATATTCATAGCAGGTAATGAGCCTTTTACGCAAGGAAAATTAAATTATAAAGATGCCGTTACCAATGCCAAAGAAAAAGATATTGTTATCAATACTATATTCTGTGGAAACTACGACCAAGGGGTTTCTAGCCAATGGAAAAATGGTGCTATATTAACTGGCGGCGATTATATAGCTATTGACCATAACAAACATATAGTACATATTACTACACCTTATGATGATGCTATAGTACAATTAAATTCGAAATTAAATACTACATATGTCACTTATGGCAATTTAGGGAAATCGAAATTAGAAAAGCAATATGTACAAGACTCAAATGCTATGGAAGTTGAAGAAGCTGTTGCGGTTAAAAGAGCGGTGAGCAAGAGCTCAAGATTATACAACAATGCCACATGGGATTTAGTAGATGCTGCTGATGACAAAGAGTTTGATGTTTCAAAAATTGAAAAAAATCAACTTTCTAAGGAATTAAAAGATAAATCGGACAAAGAATTAGAAATCTACATCTCACAAAAGAAAAAAGAAAGAAGTACAATCCAAACAGCGATTCAAGAATTAAATAAAAAACGCCAGAATTTTATCGATCAAAATCAAAAAGATGCTACTGGCGAACTTGAAAATGCCATGCTAACTGCTATAAAAAAGCAAGCAGAAAATAAAAATTATATATGGGAAAAATAGTTTTAATTGTTAGAAAACAAAAAAATCCTGTAGTGTACACTACAGGATTTTTTTATATCGATTCATAATTATTAGTAATTAACTGCAGGACACTTACAATCATAACGTTTTTCTGATTGTAAAAAGTCATACCCCAAGGTTATTTGGTGAAAACCTCCATTATCAAAACGAATATCACCCATTTGATATGAATAGTTATAGGAGACCATAAAGTTCTTATAATTCACTCCTACTATTGGTGTAATTAATTGTAAGCGTTGTTCGCCAAAAGAATCTGCAGTAGCATATTGAGCTCCGTCAAAACTCCTTCTATATGAGATTCCCCCCCAAACTTTTCCAAAGACAACATCTCGATACACTTTGGCATTTATATCAATTGATTTTTCCTGCGTAAAATCGGTCATCTGCAATAATATTGATGGCTCAAATTGCCAATCACCTCTGTCGAAAACATAACCTACCGATAGTAAATATCTTCTTAAATTATCAACTTCTGGGACAAGAGGGTTATCATTTCTATCTTTATAATACAAGTTTCTTTTACTGCTTAGTGCATTTAATATAGTTGCATGGGCATAGAACTCCAAGAAGTTATAAGACATTCCAATATCTGTGTTAAAATAGGTCGCACTTATCTTTGAACCTACAATTGAAGGATCTGGTGTAACCGATCTAAATTCTGTTTCATCTAAACTACTTTGTAATATAGTTCCGCTCAAACCAAAAGATAACTGATTTAAACTTCGTGCATCACCACCAAATCTTAAATGGTGTGCGTATGTAAATTTGGCTCCCGTTTGTGAATGATATCCATTGGCATCATTAAAAATAATAGCTCCAACACCACTTTTTTCTCCTATTCTATAATGTGCATTTATGGTTTGTAAATTTGGTGCCTCTTCAACATTAAACCATTGTTTTCTTGCTGTAAGCCTAACCTTTCCTCCTTCACCGATACCTGCCATTGATGGATGAACTAAATAATAATTGTCTGATAAATAATCAAAATATACTGGAATCCCCTCTTGTGCAAAAGAAAATAAATTGAAAGCAAAAAAAAGTAGTATAGAAAAATAAATTTTTGTCATTACAATAAATAAGAGTGATAGTGTTCTAGCTGCTTCAAATATAAAGTATAACGACTTAAATACAACATTATTATATACCTGTATAGTTGTAAGAACTTTGTACTTTTGTGAAAAATTTAAATTAAGATGAAAGAGTTTTCAATTACTGTTGTAGAAACAAACAACCCAGCCATACTTAAATTTGACACTAATCATTTTATTACTAAAAGTAATAATTATGAATATAAAGATATTGATGAGGCTAAAAACTCTCCCTTAGCACAGCAGTTATTTTATTTACCATTTGTAAAAACGGTATATATTTCTGCAAATTTTGTTGCCTTAGAACGATATGATATAGTTGACTGGAATGATGTAAAAGATGAAGTTGCTCAACAATTAGTAGAATATTTAAATAGCGGTGAGCCCGTTATTTATGAGGATAAAGATCCCAAAAAAGTTCCAGCAACGGTTTATGCCGAAAGCACTCCAAATCCAACAGTAATGAAATTCGTTTCGAATAAGACTATTGTACCTACCGCTTTTGAATTTAAAAATATTGATGAAGCAAAGGATTCTGAATTAGCTAAAAAATTATTCCTTTTCCCTTTTGTTAGAGAGGTGTTTTTTGATGAAAATTATGTTTCTGTTACAAAATATGATGTAGCGGATTGGAACGAAGTGACTTTTGATATTAGAGAACTAATTCGAAATTTTATTGCAGACGGTCTTGAAGTTGTAAGCTCCGACAGCATTACAAAGAAAAAAGCCGAAGCTCCAAAAACTCAACTACAAAATGCAGATTTGGATGACACTTCTAAGAAAATTATTGATATTTTAGAAGAGTATGTAAAGCCTGCTGTTGCTAGTGATGGTGGAAATATCCTTTTTAAATCATATGATGAAAAAAGCAAAACAGTAAATGTAATTTTACAAGGTGCATGTAGCGGTTGTCCTTCATCAACTTTCACTCTTAAAAACGGAATTGAAAATATGTTGAAAAATATGATGGGGGATCAAGTACAAAATGTAGTTGCTTTAAATGGGTAAATTTTTGCTAAGAATTTTTTAATTGCTTAAATTTATAGAAACACAAAATAAATAATCATTATGGCAATTTTAAAAGTAATTGAAGTTTTAGCAAATTCTGATAAAGGATGGGAAGATGCAGCAAGAAATGCTGTTGCTCAAGCATCTAAAAGCGTAAAAAATATACGATCAGTATATATCAATGAGCAAAGTGCTACGGTTGAAGGTGGTAAAATAATGGACTACCGTGTAAATGTAAAAATCACTTTTGAAGTGAAATAATACATTTTTTTTTTAATAAAACAAAAAGGCGCATGAATGCGCCTTTTTTTTGTCTTTATACCAATCAAAAACTATTTAGCCAAGAAGCAAAATAACGCATACCCCATAAATTTTGATACGATCACTATTTCTAATTGGAATTTAAGCAGGGTTTAATTTTCTTTGTAAAATACCTAAATAACTATCTAATACAAATGGACAAATTTACCGATTATCAAGAACATGTCGATAATGCGATAGCATGGATATGGAGTGCTATGCCTAATTTAATTTTAGCTGTTCTGATTTTTATTATTGGATTATGGCTTATACGATTTATCAATCGTATGGTTCGAAAATTCTTTATAAAACAAGATTATGATCCTTCTTTAGAAACTTTCTTACAGAGCCTAATTAATATAGGTCTAAAGATAACACTGTTTGTTATTGTAATTACGCAATTAGGGGTTCAGTCATCTTCTTTAGTAGCTATTATAGGTGCTGCTGGATTAGCAATAGGTTTAGCACTACAAGGTTCTTTAGCCAATTTTGCGGGAGGCGTTTTAATCTTACTTTTTAAACCTTTTAAAGTTGGAGATTTTATAAGTGCTCAAGGTGTAGATGGCACGGTTAAAGAAATATCGATTTTCACTACCAAATTAACAACTTTCGGAAATCAAGTAGCCATTGTCCCAAACGGACAATTATCAAACAATAATATCATCAACTACAATGCTCAAGAAACCCGAAGAGATAAAATTACTATAGGTATAGGCTACGGATCTGATCTTAAAAAAGCTAAAGACATCCTAATAAAAATATGTTTAGATAATGATAACATACTAAAAGAACCAGCCCCGGTTGTTTATGTAGATGCCTTGGCAGATAGTTCTGTAAACTTAACACTTCGTTTTTGGGCTAACAATAGTGATTTTTGGGAAGCTCATTTCTATGTACTGGAACAAACCAAACTTAGGTTTGATCAAGAAGGTATCGAAATTCCATTCCCACAAGTAGTTCAATATAATAGACAGGGTTAAGCTTTTTTCTGAAGCATAAAATCTTTTAAATAATAAGGTTCAAAGTAAGCGACATCTTCAAAGTCGTTTTCTTTGAACTTTTCATACGATAAAGCTGCCATTTCTCTTGCAGAAGGAACTGCTTTGGTATTAAAAATAAAATTCTTATTTATCAATAATTCTTTACATTTTTCTGCTCCGCTCCCTATTAACAAAACTTTACCCTTTTTAGCGTATTCAGCAAATGAATTTTCGTCAATTATTTCTGCTTTCGTTTCCCTAATTTCGTTTAGATCAGTATTAAATACGCATGAATACACCTCCATACGTCTTGCATCTAGTACAGGAATAATAAAATTGCTTTGCGTAGTATTCAATTGGCTAGCCATACTCTCCAAAGTAGGAATTGAAATTAACGGCAAATCTAATGAGAAACATAAGCCCTTCGCTGCTGAAACACCTATTCTTAAACCCGTATAAGAACCTGGCCCCTTACTTACTGCAACGGCATGTATTTGATTCAGCCCAATAGAAGCCTCTTTAAGCACATCTTCAATAAAAATATGCAACTGTTCAGCATGAGAATAATTCGCGCTATCAAACTCTTTTAGTGCCAATAGCTCTCCGTTTAGTGCAACACTAACCGAGCAATTAGTCGTCGCTGTTTCAATATTTAATACTATCCCCATAAGTAATGCAAATATACATGCAACATACACAACAACAAAAAAGCCCCATTCTGTTTTTAAACAAAATAGGGCTTTTAACATCTTATTCTCAATTAATTCAATGTTATAGGCAATCCGAAATAAAACTCTAAAACTTTAAGTCGAAAAATATAATCATATTTCGTTCTAATTAATTGCGCTTCTGCATCATCTACTCTTGATTGTGCCTGGCTAAAATCAAACGAATTCATCAATCCCACATCAAAACGTTCTTTAGAGTACTCATAAGCCAAACGACGTGCCTCTAAGGTTTTCTGAGCCGCTTCATACGCCTTTGAAAAACTTTTCACATCAACATACGCTTGATTAATGGTAGTCTCTAATGCTAATTTATCTTGCTCTAATTGAATTTTAGCTTTATCAATATTTATTTTAGAACGTTGAATATTATTTTTAACACTAAAACCATTAAAAATTGGAATGCTCAACTGCGCACCATATGATATACCATCATTTATCCATAACTGGTCTGTAAAATTAATATCCTGTTGCTGACCTGAATATCTAGTATTATAATTAAAGAATGCGCCTAAGGATGGCAATAAAGCTCCCTGACTAATTTGCAAGTCTTTTTTTGCTAAATCTACATTTAGTTCCGAGAATTTAATATCATTTCTGAAGGTTACTGCCTTATCAAAAATTGTTTTTGGTGAATAGGTTAAAACATCTGAAGGTGGAATTTCAAATGACTCATCTGCAATATCAAAATTTTCATAATCAGTAATCTGAAGTAACTGTGCCAAATTAATCCTAGAAATCAAAATTGAATTTTCAGCATTAACAATTTGTTGTTCTTGATTTGCCGCAGTAGCCTCTACTTCTAATAAATCACCCCGAGGCACCACCCCAGCATCTACCAATTCTTTCGTCCGTTTTAAATCTTGTTGGGTAACGTCAAATTGCGCTTTAAAAACTAGTAACGATTCTTTATTAGATAATACTTGTAGATAAGCATTTGCAACATTTAAGCGAATATCATCTTTTAAATTATCTAAGCGATATTGACTTGCAATCGCATTAAGTTTAGCACGATTAAAACGATGTATATTTCGCAAACCATCAAAAAGAGTAACATTAGAATTAAGGCCTCCTGAAGCAGTAAATATAGTTGTAGTTACTGCCTGATTTGTTGTTGGGTCAAATGAAAGTCCCGTATTACCCGATACTGAGCTTGAAGCATTTAGGCTAGGAAGAAAATTGCCTAAAGCATCCGATTTTTCTAGTTGAACATTTTCCAAATCCAGTTCGAATTGTTCTATAGTCAAATTATTTTCAACGGCATACATTACACATTCTTGTAATGTCCATTTTTTTGCCTGTCCGGAAACTAATCCAACAGATAATAATAGTACCGTTATAATGATTTTAAATTTCATGTGATGTTGATTTTTTGATTGTTTAGTTTAAAATTAGTCACGATTTTCTTCTTCTTCTTTAACCGTTTTATTCCAAATTTTAATTTTGTCGTCTTTTGTAATTCCCGATAAAATTTCAACAAAAATTCCATCTGACACGCCAATTTCTATTTCTCTTTTTTCAAATTCATCCTCTCCTTTAAGTACCTCAACGTAAGGTTTTTCAGTTTTTGTATCAAATTGAAGTAGCGCTTCTTTTACAGCCAATACACTATCTTTTTTTTCAAGCACAATAACTGCATTAGCACTATACCCTGCCCGTATTAAAAAATCATCTTTAATATCTACATCACCTTCAATTTTAAATTGAACAGCACCTTGATCTTCAGTTCCCTTAGGAGCAATAAACTTTAATTTTGCATTAAGTTCTTTATCCTGTACTGCACCCATAGTAATATTTAAAGGCATTCCAATTTTAAGCTTTCCAACTTCAGCCTCATCTACTTTTCCTTCGAAAATCATTTTAGTTAAATCTGCAATCGTAGCAATGGTAGTACCATCATTGAAGTTATTACTTTGAATAACTTGATCGCCTTCTTTAACAGGTATTTCCAAAATAGTACCAGAAACGGTTGCTCTAATATTTGTATTGGCTGTTGAAGACCCTCCCGCAGAACCTTTTCTAATAATCTGATAATCTGCCTGCGCATTACTCAACTCTTGTGTTGCTTGATCATAGCGTAATTGCTGTGTATTAAAATCTTGACTCGAAATAACACCTTTATCAAATAAAGCTTTATTACGATCAAATTCTACCTTAGTATTACTTACCGATAATTGTGCGTTTTGCACCCTACCCCGAGCTTGATTTAAAGATTGCTCATTAGGAACTACCTTAATTTTGGCTATTAAATCCCCAGCTTTTACTTTTGCACCCTCCTCTAGATAAATTTCTTCGATAATACCGGAAATTTGAGGTTTGATGGCTATTTCATCTTCTGGAATTACTTTACCAGTAGCGACTACTTTATTAATAATATTCTCATTTGTAGCCTGCTCAGTTTTATATAATTCAATAGGTGTGCTATTTGATTTCATAACCCAAACCACCGATATCAAAAGGGCAACCACAAAAAGTGTTATTAATGTGTATTTTAAATATTTATTCATTTCTTTAGTTGTTTAATAATTAGTCTTCTCTTAAAGCTTCTATTGGTTTAATTTTTGTTGCTCGTTTGGCAGGTATCATGCCTATAAGTATACTTAATAATGTCATTAATGCAAATGAAGCTAGAACCTGAGTCATGCTAACCGTTGGGTTAACAAAGGGTACATCCGTATTACCAGCTGTTTGTACATTTAATATGTATAATAGTCCTACTGCAATAATAAAACCAACTGCTCCCGCAATCACGGTCAAAACAATAGATTCTAAAATAATTTGTCTTTTGATTATTTTAGGAGTTGCCCCTAGTGCACGTCTAACTCCTATTTCTTTGGTTCGTTCTTTCACAGTAATCAATAAAATATTTGAAACTGCTATTACTCCTGCTAACATTGTGAAAATGCCAACAAAAAAAGCGAATCCTTGAAGTACCATTGTAAAGGCTGAAATTGCAGTGAATATTTGAGAAAAATCGAAGGAACCTATTGCTCTGGCGTCATCTGGATGAATATCGTATTTCGTTTTTAATAAATCTTTTACTTTTTTTTCAGCTTGAGCAACAGGGTACTTTGAATTAATCAAAATAGCCATCCAACCTACCCGGTCTCCTGAATTAAAAGATCTCTGAAAGGTAGTAAAAGGGATAATTACAGAATTTTCACCATCAAAATCAAAATCTCCACTTTTTTCATAAACCCCAATTATCGTAAAATAGATGTTATTTATGCTAATATCTTTACCAACAGCACTAATTCCTTTATCAAAAAGAAGTTCATAGGTCTCTAAGCCTATGACACATACTTTTTTGCCATTATCCACATCATTAAGATTAATAAATCTTCCTTCTACTATTCTCTTTTTATTTACTAAATCAATAGTAGAAAAATCACCAAAAACTCTGGATCCACTTGTTCTACCCTCACGTTTGACAACTACAGCTTGTTGAAAACCTCCTAACTCAATTCGAGGTGAAATAACATCAATTTCCTCTACTCGCTTTTTTAACATTGTAATATCATCCATTTCATACTCAACAGGACGACCACGCTCAAAACCTTTATATGGCATCGAGGTTTCCTGCCCCCATACGAAAAGACTGTTTGAAGCTTTCCCAGCAAAAACCCTATCAAAGCCATTAATCATACCCGTAGTGGAACCCAAAAGCAATATCAATATAATAATTGCGAATATCACTCCCAATGTAGTCAATACAGTTCTTAGCATATTTTTGGTCAATGTACTAAAAACCTCACTCCATAAATCTCTATCAAATAACCACATACTAATCAGAATTAAGTGCTACTATTGGCCTTACTTTGGAAGCTTTTCGTGCTGGAACCCAACCTGCAACTACACCCGAAATTATCAATACTATTGTTGCTGTAACGACCGTAGACGTATTAACAGAAGGATTAGAAAAAGCCGGAGTATCTATTAAAGGTGCAATAACTGCCAAAATGCTCATTGCAAATAATAACCCTGCAAAACCGGAAATTGTAGTTATAAAAATAGACTCATATAAAACCAATTTTAAAATTTGACCCGGTTTTGCCCCTAAAGCTTTTCGAATTCCAATCTCTTTTGTTCTTTCCTTAATTATAAAAACTAAAATATTACCAATACCAACTATACCTGCTATCAAAATCAAAAAACCTACTCCTATACTCATAGCAGAAAGTAGTCCCGTAAAACTATTAACATCAGAAAACCCTTGTGCTCTATTTCGAACACCTATACCGGCTTGATCATCTGGACTAATTTTGTACCGCCTCTTGAAAACTACCTCCAATTTATCCGAAAAAGTAAGTGCCTCAGCTAAACTAAACAGTGGATTATAGGTCATTACTATTGAGTTTATGTTGTCGGTATTTCCGTAAATACGCTGCAATGTAGTGTATGGGGTATATATATTACGTTCCGAACGATCATCATCATCATCAGAAAAAACACCTATTATTTTAAATGTGATTCCGTTAACTTCTAAAAATTCACCTATTGGATCTTCGTTCTTAAACAAATCTTTAACCACAAGCTTCCCTAAGACCATTACCTTAGACTTATTTATGATATCGGCCTTATTTAACTGTCTCCCTTTTTCTATATCTGTTTTTTCTATATTCTGATATTCTTCATTAACACCTACAACTGAATAAGAACCTGTTTCCCTTTTATATCTAGCACTAACCTGTCTATTTACTATTTGGGAAATATACTCATGTTCATCTGGGAAATTTCCTTTGATATAATCAATATCAGTATTTTTAAATTGAATTCTTCTACCTGCCTCAAAACCTCCATAAGGCTCTGTAGTGCTTCTAGCAAACATATTTATTGAATTCGCTGCATCATTTCCAAACTGACCGGTAAACCCATTCTTCATTCCGTTTACCGATGCTAGCAATAACACCAGGATAAATATTCCCCAAGCTACAGAAAAACCAGTAAGAAAAGTTCTAAGCTTATTGCTCTTAATACTGTGAAAAATTTCTTGCCAAATGTCTCTATCAAACATATTCTGAAGCTCTTACTTGCTCAACCTTTTTGTCTTCTACGATTACACCATCCTTTAAATGCACAATACGTTTACACATATTAGCAATATCTGGTTCATGTGTTACAATTAAAATAGTATTTCCATCATCATTAATTTTCTGAATAAGATCCATAACTTCATAGGAAGTTTTACTATCCAAAGCTCCTGTTGGCTCATCTGCTAATAAAACTTTTGGTTCAGCGGCCATTGCTCTGGCAATTGCAACACGCTGTTTTTGCCCTCCAGAAAGCTCACTTGGCAAATGCGTTGCCCATTCTTTAAGTCCAACCTGGTCTAAATATTTTAAAGCTTTTTCCTGACGTTCCTTTCTAGGTACTTTTTGATAATACAAAGGCAAAGCAACATTTTCCATTGCGCTTTTATAGTTAATCAAATTAAATGATTGAAAAACAAACCCTAGAAACTTATTTCTATATTGAGCCGCTTTTGTTTCATTAAGATTTTTAATAGGCACGCCATCTAATGTATAAGATCCTTCATCTAATTCATCTAACATACCTAAAATGTTTAATAAAGTAGATTTTCCAGACCCTGAAGAGCCCATAATGGCAACAAGTTCTCCTTCTTCTACAGAAAAATTGATACCTTTTAATACATGAAGGGAATTACTTCCCATTTTATATGATTTATGAAGATTTTTAATTTCAATCATGGTTGTTCTGTTAGTAGTTTGGGTTTTACCCTCCTCGTTAGACTGATTAGCTAGACTTATGTTACAAGATTAAATCTAAAATTTATGTTAAAATAACCAAAGGCATCAAAATCCAACACGAATCACTGACTATCAGTTATTTAAAATACTAATATTACTCATTATTTTCATCAGATTCTATCTGATTCCAAACTTTAATTTTATCAGTTAGCTCAACGCCCGATTTTACTTCTACGTTTATTCCATCGCTAATTCCTAGTTCGATAGGTTTACGTTCAAATTTTTGATCGCCTGTTTCTATTTCTACAAAAGGTTCTTTAGTATCTTTATCAAACTGAACTAATGCTTCTTTAATTGAAATTACACTATCTACTTTTGCTAAAATAATTGAGGCGTTTGCACTTAATCCAGCTCTTATAAAAACAGAATCTTGCTTTTTTAATGTTCCTTTAATTTCGAATTGAATAGCCCCATTTTCCGCCTTTCCTTTTGGTGCAATATAATCTAGAACTGCTGCAAATACTTTGTTCTCTATCGCTCCAACCGTAATTTCTAAAGGCAAATCTTCTTTAATTTTCCCAACTTCGGATTCATCAACCTTTCCTTCAAAAATCATTTTATCAACATCTGCTATAGCAGCAATTGTAGTCCCTTCATTAAAATTATTACTCTCAATTACTTGATTTCCCACCTCTACAGGCACCTCTAGCACCATTCCACTTACGGTAGATCTAATTAATGTATTTGCTGAATTGCCAAAACCTTTGGTAGTCCCAGTTTTTACAATATCATAATTTTTATTTGCTGCATTATAGGATTGTTTTCCTTGCTCATAAGAAACCTGAGCTCTTTCTAGATCTACCTTGGAAATTACTCCCTTATCAAATAATGTTTTTTGCCTCTCGTAATTTCGTTTTTGATCATCCAAATTAATTCTAGCTTCATCTATTGCATTTTTTGCATTATTCAAAGCGTTTAAATTAGGAACGATTTTAATTTTCGCTAACAAATCTCCTGATTTTATATAATCACCGCCTTCAACATAAATTTCTTCAATAACCCCTGAAATATTCGGTTTTATCAAAACCTCCTCCAAAGGTAAAATACTCCCTGTTGCCACAGTTTTTTTAATAATGGTTTGTCTTGTAGGTGTTTCTGTTTTATAAGTAATAGGGTCTTCTGAATTCTTTTGGTACAAATAATACATAGCTCCTCCAAAAGAGATGATGATTAGCAGTAAGATAATAATGGTTACTTGTTTTTTCATTTTCAGTTGATTTAATTCTAATTGAATTGATTATTTTGATTGATATACTAATGTTCTAACTAAATTTATTCTGTTCGCAAAGCATCAATGGGCCTAACTTTAATCGCACTTTGAGCGGGAATAAAACCGGCTAACAATCCTGAAACGATTAAAATTATTAATGCTGTCACAACAACACCAAGACTTACACTCGGGTTCATAAACATATCTACTGGACCAACAGAATCTAACAGTGTATTAATCACATAAATAAATAATGCCCCAAAAATAATTCCCGTCATTCCTGAGATGATCGTTAAAAAAATGGATTCCATTAAAATCTGTTTCTTAATCGACCATGGATCTTCCCCTAATGCGCGTCGTATTCCTATTTCTTTTGTTCGTTCTTTAATTACAATTAACATAATGTTACTCACCCCAATTATACCAGATAATAGTACCATAATTCCAACCAAGTATGCAACGGCCTTTAATGCTCCAAAAAGACTCTCTACTCGATTGTATTGCTCATATAAATCAAAATAACCAACAGCTCTTTGATCTTCTGGGTGAACCTTATGTTTATCTTTCATTAAGCTAATAATATTTTCCTTTAAATCAGAAATTGAACTACCATCATTTGCTGTAATTGCCATCCACCCTACATCATTACCTTGATTAAAGGCTTGTGAGAAAGCAGTAAAAGGCACAAATATTTCTTTTTGGCTCTCTTCACCATCACCATCGTTACTATTTTTTTTATACGTACCTACGACCATAAAATTTACGCCTTGAATTTTAATATAGGTACCCAAAACCTTTTCATCTTTGTCGTATAGCTCTTTTTTTACACCATTTCCTATAATGGCGATTTTTCTTTTATCATTAATATCATTTGTATTTAAAAATCTCCCGGAAGTAACCGTCATTGGGTCTTGATTTATAATCTCTGGGTAATCCCCGTATACATTATAAGCGCCCGCATTTAAGCCTCTAATCACATTATTCCCGCCCTGAAATCCTCCAAGTTGATTTCTAGGAGAAACATATCTTAGATTAGGTATGTTATCTTTTAAAGCCTGAACATCTTCTGTTTTAAAACGGAATCTTCTTCCTTTAGGTAAACCTTCAAATGGCTTTGTAGTACTTCGCGTCCACATAAACATTGTATTCGTGGCAATATCACCAAAATCTTGTTTAATACCATTTTCTAGACCTTTACCTGCTGAAAGCAAAATAATAAGAATAAATATTCCCCAAAAAACACCAAAAGCAGTAAGAATTGTTCTAAACCAATTACTAGTTAGTACTTCTAAAATTTCTTGCCAACGATCTCTATTAAACATAGTGGACTATTTTAATTATTCGGCTCTTAAAGCATCTATGGTTTGAATTTTTGCTGCATGCCAAGCTGGAAAAAAACCAGCAATTGTCCCTGCAACAACTAATACTAAAACTGTGGAAATGGCTACATTAAAATTAACGGAGGGATTAACGATATAATCTACTTCTATATTTGGTCCTAGAATTTCTAAAATCATCATACTAAAAATAAGTCCCGTAAATCCAGAAATCGCTGTTACAAAAATAGCTTCATGCAAAATCATACCTACAATAGACCAAGGCTTCGCCCCTAAGGCTTTTCGAATACCTATTTCTTTAGTACGTTCTTTAACTACGATAAGCATTATATTACTTACACCAACAACACCAGCTATTATGGTACAAATACCTACAAACCAAAAGAATAATTTAATATTTCCAGTAAGTCCATAATATCTTTTTGCTTCTTCCATTGCACTCCAAACCTCTAAAGCACTATCATCATCTGGCGCAATAGTATGTGATTGTTGCAAATGTAATTTTAAGGTATTTTTAAACGCTAATGCATTCGTAACTGCTTGGTCAAAATTTTCGGCAGGAGGCAACGTATAAGAAAGGTTATTTAACCTATCGCCTCCATTAAAAACTCTTTGGGCTGTAGTAATTGGAATATAAATACGCTCTTCTTCTCTTTCCTCATATTCTCCAAATACTCCAATAATTTTAAAAGGGATTCCTGATATTTCTATAAACTCACCTATAGGCGAATCTACTTTATTAAAAACATCTTTTTTTATCTTGTTGCCAATAATAGCAACTTTACCTGTGCCTGTTTCATCTTGATAATTGATAAAACGGCCTTCTTTCATAACTGTATTTTCAATAAATTGAAACTGACTAGAGACTCCTTGAACCCCATATATTAATGCCTCTTTACCATAATTTACAGTAATATCTCTAACAAATATTCTAGGTGACTGATATTCTATTGCCTCATTCAATAAAGCCGCAGCAGTTTGAAAATCCTCATTAGTAAACTGAATACGTCTTCCAGAGTTGAGGCCTTTATATTCTTTAGAAGTTACGCCTGGCCAAGCCCAAACGCTGGTAACAGCATCTTGTTTAAACTCTTGTTCAATTCCATTTTGTAGTCCTTGACCGAAACCCAATAAAATAACGAGAATAAATATACCCGAAGCTACCGACAGACCGGTAAGAAAAGTTCGCAATTTATTTTTACGAATCGTATCAAAAATCTCTTGCCACCTCTCAATATCAAACATGTAGTTATTTTTGGTTGGTAGTGTTGTATGTAAAAAAAACATACCATCACAATTATATAGACTACAATAAAGGGGATTTTGTTACAGGAAAAGAATTAAAAAAATGTTAAAAAAATAAATGTAATCATCTAATTTTTCATTTTTCTATAGACAAAAAAGAAAAGTACCCCAACTAACACGTAAGGAACAGCCATTAAATAAACAATTCCATTATTTATACCTTTTGCCATTGTAGAGCCTTCTTCACTTTCAAGAACAGCACGACACATTGCACATTGGGCTTCAGATAGCATGGGAATTAAAAGTAAAATGCAAAATAAAATAATGACTTTAATTTTCATTTATTAATTAATCAATAAAATTAGACATAAGCATAATAAGGTGAAATCATCACATAAACAATAACACCAGTAATTGCAACATATAACCAAATGGGGAAAGCTATTTTCGCTAATTTTCTATGCTCTTCGAACTTTTCTAAATAAGCCTTAGCATAAGTTCTAAGCACAATTGGTATTATTGCTATAGATAATACAATATGCGTAATTAAAATAAAGTAATAGATGTATTTTATAGCACCTTCACCACCAAATTTAGTAGATTCAGAAGTCATATGATATCCTATATACAGGACCAAAAATACTAATGACAAACCAATACATATCGTCATGATATTTTGATGAACTTTTCTTTTCCCGTTTTTAATAGCGATAACGGCAATAATTAATAACACTGCAGTTATACCATTAATACTTGCGTAAATAGGAGGAAGAAAACTTAAAGGGGCTACATTTGGTATTTTAACCCCAAATAAAATTGCTACCACTACTGGAACTATAATGGAAACTATAGTGATTAATTTATTAAATTTCTTCTCTTTTAACCCAATTGTATTCATTAGTACTCTTTCAATAATTTTTTAATATCTTCTTTTAAAACGCTAATTTGCTCTTTTTCACCATGATCATTTTCTCCATCGGCTTCTGTAATTGTACCTCGATAGTAAATTATAGGATTTCCAAAAGGATCTACTCTAGAGCGTATAAACCCATTTTTATCTATTAAAGCAAACATACCTGCATGTTCAAAACCTCCAGGCGCGTTTGGTTCTTGGCTTGCAAATATATTGAAGCCCGTATTGGCTAAATCATAAATAGCATTTGAATCACCTGTCATCAAATTCCAATTCATATTTACAATGCCATATTTTTCCGCATATTCTTTTAATACTCTTGGAGTATCATAATCTGGGTTTATGCTAAATGAAGCCACACCAAAGCCCTCAAACTCCTTAAACTCTTCTTGAATTTGAACCAAATTTTGATTCATTATAGGGCAAATAGAAGGACATGAAGTAAAGAAAAATTCAACAACATACACCTTACCTTTATAATCATCATTGGTAATTAAGAGACTATCTTGATTAATGAACGCAAATTCAGGAACCGCTCTTTTAATCCCGTTTAAAACCACAAAAGCCAAGTCTCCACTATTGGTATCGATATTCAAGCGATCATTTTGTACAACAGTACCGCTATTGATTCTATCGATTATTCTAGGAATAAAAATTATCCCAAAAATCAAAACAATGAATGAAACCCAAACATAAGTATATTTATTTTTCATTATATATCACGATTTGCACTATTTTTTTTCAATGCCATTCGATACTCCGCTAATATAATTCGAACATCATCGATCATCTTATTGGTCAGTTCAGCCACAGAAGTTGCATTAAAACCATAAATGGTTTCATGATCTTCTTCTTGATTTCTACCCCTTAATGCTTTGTCCTTATCGATAATAAAAACATAAGGAGTGCTATAAGTAGCATCCAAAGTTAAATCGGTTTTTAAACTTGAAAATAAAAGGGTAATATCATTCGGTTCCACAAAAACAAAATTCCATTTATCTATTTCAGCAAGTCCAGAAAGTTCCTCTTTTAAAATCGCTACACTGGCTTCAGTTCCTTTGGGCATAACCATAACGAACTGAAAATCGTTAAACTTATAAAAGTCTTTGTATATCTTTTGGTTCAAGTTTAACGCATTCCCCTTCTTAAAATCAACATCAGAACCTAAAAAACCAAGAATTGTAATTTTATTATCTAATGATACATTCTTATCATAATCCTTTACATCTTTCACATTTTGAGTCAGCACGGGTAATTTCCCAAAGTTGTGCACCCCAGAAGCAAAAAATAAATAAGCAACAACTGGAAAAACAAAGAGAACAATTAAAACAAAAGCTTTTTTCATAGCATGAAAGTATGGTGCAAAAATAAAAAAAGACGGTCGTAAAACCGTCTTTTTTAACTTTTAAATATATCTTAGAAATTCCATTTTATAAAGCCATCTTTATAGACTTCAAAAATATAGGTCGCTTCAAATAGTAGAATAAAAATTAAATAACTTACTAGAAATATTGGTGTCCAAACGATAGTTCGGCGCAAGGCGCTTTTCTCATCTCTCAAGTGCATAAAATCCCATGCAATATAGTATGCTTTCACTAATGTTAGTCCTATAAATAGCCAGTTTAGTAAATGCATTCCTAAAAAAGAAGTCTCCACCAAAATAGCGGGTTTTAGTATCCCTAAAATAACCTCTACTGTAGTGACTAAGGTTAAAAATATAAGGACACCCCATATTTTACTAACATTAGATTTAAACTTTACTAAACCTCTAAAAATTTCTAATTTGTGTTCGCTTGCCATATTTACTATTTTTTTAAAGCTTTCGATGTTTCGAAAATAAAATTTTATTTTTTATACCAAATAGAAGAATGTAAATACAAATACCCATACTAAATCTACAAAGTGCCAGTACAGACCTACTTTTTCTACCATTTCATAACTTCGCCTTTTCTCATAGGTGCCTAATATCACATTAAAGAAAATAATAACATTAATTACTACACCAGAGAATACGTGGAATCCGTGGAAACCTGTTATAAAAAAGAAGAAATCAGCAAATAATCTACTTCCATATTCATTATGAATAAGGTTAGCACCTTCTACAACTTGAGTCGCATCATTCAACTTTTTCAATGATTCTTCTCTTGACAATATAATTTTATGCCCTTTTTCATCTTTTTTCTCTGTACGAATCAGTAAATTAGGAGTTGCCTTAAACCCTTCTACAACTTCAGCAACAGTGTATGTTGGTAAAGAACCTTCTTTTGTATACCAGATACCATTCTTACGTTCGTGTTGCTCACGTTCACCAGCAATAATTTTAGAAAAATCTGCAATTGCAATATGCTCACCACTTTCAGCATCTACAAATTGTAATATACGCCCTCCTTTAGTCTCTAAAGCTCCGTGATCACCTGAAATAAAAGTTTTCCATTCCCAAGCCTGAGAACCAACAAAGATAGCTCCACCAATGATTGTTAGGAACATATACCAAATCACCTTATTTTTTTGCATTTTATGACCTGCATCAACAGCTAAAACCATTGTCACTGATGACATAATCAAAATAAAAGTCATAAACGCCACATAAATCATTGGATAGTTACCATGAAAAAACGGAACGTGAGTAAAAACCTGATCAGCAATTGGCCATGTTTCTGTAAACTTAAATCTTGAAAAGCCATATGAAGCAAGAAAAGCAGAGAAGGTTAAAGCATCAGAAACAATGAAAAACCACATCATCATTTTTCCATAACTCGCTCCTAGTGGTTGATTGCCTCCACCCCATACATTTTGTTCCTCACCCGTTGTTACCGTAGTATCCATAAATATATTATCGCGTTAATAAAATTTTCACAAATTTACATTTTTTTTGTCCAAACAAAATTTTTGCTTTTAAAAAATAAATAAAAATTACATTTTTCTATCCTTCAAATCCTTTATCCTTAAATATCAAACCGCATTTGGCTGTATTTATTACCTATATAAGTAGAAAAATAAAATTAAATAGACCCAAAGCAAATCTAAAAAATGCCAAAAAGTAGCTCCGAGCTCTATTCCTAATAAGTTTTGTGCTGTATATTTTCCTTTCAATTGATTAAAGATAACAACAAGCAATGATATTATTCCTGCAATTACATGGAAAATATGAACCACTGCAATTAAGAAAATATATGATGTAGTCACACTACTCGATTCTCCTGTAAAATAATACCCTTGTGCTACAATTTGGGAAAATCCTAGAAATTGGAATACTATAAAAGCAATTCCTAAACCTAATGTGATAATCAGGAAGGTTGTGCACAACGATGACTTACCATCTTTCATTGCCTTTTTAGCTAAAATATAAGTAAGACTACTAATCACAATTAAAGTTGTACTCATATAAAACGAAGAAGGTAATTGAAAATCTATTAACCAATCTTCCCTTGTACTACTTACAATATAAGCACTTGTCCACCCTGCAAAAGTCATTAATAGACTCACAATCCCAAACCAAAGCATCATTTTTTTTGCTCTTCCTTGCTTCTCCTCCGTTGTACCTTCTGTTAAATTCATTTTTTGTTTTTATAAAAATTTATCCACCACATAAACTATAGGCATCAATGTAATATAACTTACGCTTGCCAACATTAACTTTCTGGCCGACGGATTGTCTCTTTTTTCGTATAATTTGAAAGCAAATACCAACATTACCATACCCATTAAAAAAACCAATATAGCTGCTGGAATAGATAATTGTAAAGCTCCGGTTATTCCAAAAGCGGGAACCAATGAAATTACAATCATCCAAATTGTGTACATGATAATTTGCAGGGCTGTCCCTTTATCTTTTTTACCCGTGGGCAACATTTTAAACCCCCCCTTTTTATAATCATCATCCAACATCCAACCTAATGCCCAAAAATGAGGAAACTGCCAGAAGAACTGAATCATAAAAAGCGTACCAGGTTCTATTCCAAACTCATTCGTTGCAGCTACCCAACCTAACATAAAGGGTATTGCACCAGGAATAGCACCTACAAAAACAGCAAGTGGAGTTTTTGTTTTTAAGGGTGTATATGCACTTGTATATAAAAATATAGAAATAGCGCCGAACATGGCCGTTTTTGGATTGAGGATATATAATGCAACTATCCCTAATATTGTTAAAACTATGGCTATTATAAATGCAGTGCGAACGGACATTCTCCCAGCTGGAATAGGCCTATTTTTAGTTCTATTCATCAAAGCATCCAAATCTTTCTCTATAATTTGATTATAGGCATTTGAAGCTCCAACCATACAATAACCCCCAAAGGCCAATAATAAGATAGGATAAAGTTGAACTTCGGGAGTTCCAAGAAAATAACCCGCAATAGCCGAAAAAACAACACTTATAGAAAGTCTTGCCTTGGTAATTTCCTTAAAATCAGCAAAAATTAACACCCAAGAGGTGCTTTTTACTGAATTAACTGCCGTTTTCATTCGGAATTTTTATTGGAGTGCAAAGATAACCCCAGAATGCTATTTGTGCAACGAAATTAGTATGTTTCTATTAAAATAATAAGCCTTTTAAACAATTCAACTTATTAGAATAGAGATCAATAAAAACTCGTCATGCTTGAGAACATAACGAGTTTTATAAAGGTTATAAGGTTTTACTGATTTAACCTGAAAACAATAGGTAAGCTAAATGAAACTTTAACAGGCTTTAACTGCCGCATACCTGGTTTCATTTGCGGAAGTTTATCTATAATACGGCTTGCTTCATTTTCTAAAACTTTTGCTGGGCCTTTTAATTGCACATCTTCAATAAACCCCTCTTTACCAATGGTAAACATCACATACACTTTTCCTTCTGTTTGCGTATGTATTGCAGCATCAGGGTATCTAAAATTTCGCAAAACATGTTTTTGCATTTTCTCTTCAAAACAAGCTCTCTGCATAGATTTCTCAACTTTTTCGCAGCCAGGAAAAATAGGAACTTCATCAACTGCAGTAATTGGAATAACAATATCTCCCCCATCCGTTGGATCATCTGGGACGATGATACTATCTACATCGACTATTCCAGCATTTTCATCAATAGGAACATTCTTAAACTCACTGTGCGCTATTTTTTTAAAATCATCTGGTTTAATTATAAATTTATCAGGATTAGCAACCTTTTCAGTTGTCTTCTGCTCTACCTGCTTCTTTTCAATCTCAAAATTATTGGCATCTGCATGGTACTCAAAAATCTCAGAAGTATCGGTCGGCGCTACTGTGATAGTAGGCTGTATTTTATTAAATGCATACTCTAAGCCAAAATAAACAAGTAGCATTGCAACAATTAAACCGATTTGAAAATGAATAAATCCGTTTTTTCGTAAATTCGCATCGTGTTTACTCCCTTTGGAGTTTACAACATTGGACGTTTCGCTGCGATTCCCATTGCCGTGGGACTCAGCAGTACTTGTGGTACATTTTTTCATAATAGTAAATATTTATGTTGTTACTATTATGTTAAAACACAAGAAACGTACCAAAAAAAAATCCCGAACCTAGGTTCGGGATTTTAGCTTTATAAAAAGTATTTTTTTATTGTAATTTGAATGTAATCGGAATACTAAAAGGCACTCTTACTGCTCTACCTCTCTGCTTACCCGGAGTCATTTTAGGAAGCTTCCCAATAATTCTAGCTGCCTCAGCCTCTAAGTTCTTATCTGGTCCACGCATCCTTACATTCCCGATGCTACCATCTTTTTGAATTACGAACATTACATTCACTTTTCCTTGAACACCCATTTCTTGCGAAATTTCTGGATATCTAAAGTTTTTACTAATGTGCTTATACATTTGCGTTTGGAAACAATCTCTTAAGGCTTTTGCTCCTTTACTTTTCTCCCCTTCACAACCTGGAAAAATTGGAACATCTTCAATTACCGAGAAAGGGATATCTAAATCCTCATCGACCTCAGCTACCTCAATATCTTCAACTTCTGCAACAACTTCATCTTCATTAGATTCTGTATCCTTAATCACAGTTTCAGGAACATCTGCCTCATCTTCTACTACCTCAATTATTTCTGGTGCAGCTGGAGGCGGTGGAGGCGGTGGAGTTTTTATTTGTTCTGTCATTGGAACTTCTTCATCCAACAAATCATCAACATTTTGAGAAATGTCATAATTCGTTACATCATCATATTTCTTGTATTCTAACGCTTGCCAAGTTAGAAACATTACCAAGGCTAGACCACCAACAAAAAATAGACCGCTATTTCTTGAAATATCTGCCTTTGGATTCTTTTTTAATTCCATAATTCAAAAATTTAATGTGAGCTAATTTAATTATTTATTTATAAAAATGATACTATTTTTTCTAATTTTTAAGCAACTCGATTAGAAATCATATATTTAATGACCAACCATCCAGTAAAAGCACCTAAGCTATTTGCTATAAAATCAAAAAAATCACCATGTCTGTTTTCTGTAATACTATATTGTAATACCTCAATAATCATACCATAACCTATTGAAAATAGAAACATTTTATTTGAAGCTTGAAGTAAATTAATGCTATATTCTTTGATTTCTCTCAAAAAAAAACTTCCAGAGATGGTAGCTACAAAATAAAAAGTAAAATGTACTACTTTATCTAAATGTGGAATTACAATAGCATGCGTGTAATTTCCTAAACTGGATAAAGAAAATAAGCTGAGTGATGTTATGAACACCATCCAGCTTATAAATAGAATTGTAAATCTATATTTTTTAAGCACCTACCAATTCTTTATAATCAGCATCACTCAAAAGAGCTTCAATTTCAGAAGCATCACTAATTTTAATTTTTATCATCCATCCTTTACCATATGGATCTGTATTTACATTTTCAGGGTTGTCCTCTAAAGCTTCATTAAAAGCAATAATTTCACCTGTTAAAGGCAAGAATAAATCTGAAACTGTTTTAACCGCCTCAACAGTACCAAAAACTTCATCCTTATCTAGTGTTTCATCTAAAGTCTCCACTTCCACATAGACAATATCACCAAGTTCTCCTTGTGCAAAATCAGTAATTCCAACAGTAGCAATCTCACCTTCTATTTTAACCCACTCGTGATCTTTAGTGTACTTTAATTCTGACGGTATATTCATATCCTTGTTTTATAAAAATTTAGAAAACAAATGTAAAATATTAAAGTTAGGTATTCAAGAAAAATAAGGAAGGTATTTCTCTTTTAAATTCTCAAGTAATTAAGTGAAAAAAGCTAAACATTAGCGTTTTGTTAGTTTCCAAAATTGTAACGTATCGTAAACCCAGAATTAATAGTTGTCTGAGGGAATGCTGTTGATACCGCAAATTTAGAGAAGGAATGATCGTAGAAAAACAAGGCATTTAAGTTTTTACTCAAAGCATAATCAATTCCTAGTTTTACTGAAAATAAATTCTGCCCAGAAGTAATTTGATTATTCTCGAGTTCTAAATTTCTTATAAACGTGATATTATCACGCATTGTAGCATCTAATTTTATATTCAAATCTCCTTTTAATCGCGTTTTCTGACCCCCTATATTTGTCACAAATTGCACATCTTTAAAACGATAGCCGAGACCCACTGTATAATCTTTCCCATTAATCTCTGTTAATAAACTATTATCAAAACTTAATGAAAGTATTCTACTTGACCTTACCTCTGCCAATACGCTCATAGAATTTTTCATCTCAAAATCCACTTTAACCAAGGGATTAAACTCATCATTAAGCACCACGTTACTAATTATATTATCCGGCAATAGATCTAACGTTTCTGAATTTACCGGAGGCAGCCCATCGCTAATTAATTGAACTTTCTCTAAGTTGGTTTGAAATGAATTTATACTGTATGATGCTCGATAACCATGACTAATAGAAAAACGCTTGAATTTCTTTTTAAACCATTTATTCCGCATTAAACCGGTATACTTCAAATTCCAGTTCGGAATTGGAATATCTCTTAAAGCATCAAGGTTTACTCTATCTACACCTTGACCAGTATATGCTGAAAAGAATGCTGGTAATAAAACCTCTTGATTTGTTTTACCGTATTGCTCCGGAAAACCATCTTCATCTAAAGGCCCAGGAGTTTGCCCCCTATCACTTATTAGTCTGTTTGCTATGGTGATTCTATTCTGTTTAAAGGTTTCAAAAGCATCCGAAGTAAATTCATCACTTTGGCCAAAAGCTGTTCCTATCATTACCGTCGAGATACTGAAATTACCATAATTATTACCCAATAGATTTTCGTATAAATAATCGTTTGGTCCAATTTCGTTTACCTTAAAGCTTTCTTCATAGCTATTCGCATATTGCCGATCTGCAGATAAATCTATAGTTAAATCTTTTAAAGGTTGCGCCGTTGCAGTAATGTTTAAGCGCTTATTGGTGTTTTGAATGAACTGATCATTAAAATCTCCAAAAGTAGTCAACCAGCCGTTTCTGGCTGCTTCATAGCGTACATCTGCTTGTTGGCTACCAAAAACAAAACCTAAAGAGGGTCTTGTGGTTCCAATAAAACCAATAGATTGTGTATAGCCCGGTAACACACTACCACTATTTTGATTGTAAGTCACATTCAAACGTTTCACCATAGTAATTACATCTATGAATGTATTAAAAAGAGGACTCGTTTTATTTGAAGACCCTTCTTTTCCTTTTACGATAGACTTACCACTTTTTGAAGTTGTCGCCCTAGCATTGCCTTCAACTTTCTTCAATCCTATTAAATCATACAATTTCTGCATGTTCATATTTGCAGATAGCGTATGTGTATTTGCATTTTGTACTGTATTAATATTTTCTCCTGCAACTTCATTCAAAGCATCACCACCACGTTGCCAATCAAAATTACTCGTATAAGTATACTGTCCATTAATAAAATCTAGAGCAGGAATTAATTTAAAAGGCAATTCATAATTCAATTGCATTTGTTGTGCATGCCTGTTTGGCTCGCCTATATCCCAAAAACCATCCCATAATTCTAATTCTTGATTTATTAATGATGCTGAGTTTTCATCTTGATTAAAATAATTTCGGACAATATTATTATTAGACGCTTGAAGATTTAATCGTAATGACTTTGTCAAAGTATAGTTCAACGCATATTGCCAATTAAACAAATAGTTTCTTTGCTGCAATAATGGCAAGTCTAAAGCTTCTATTCCAGGCTCAAGAACATCTCTAAAACGCTGTTGATTAAAACTTCTATTGATATTAGAATTTATGGAAACACTCGCTGGCAACAAACTTAAATTCATTTCTTTCAACCACTTCCAATAAGCTCCATTAAATAAAGAATCTTTTTTCACAAAAGGAGCAACTGTTACAGGCTTGAAATTATGATTGTACACAAAACCTGTTACCACATTTTGCTCTTGTAGATCTGCAATCTCAAAATCGCGATGATCAGTTTCATTATATGAATAATTGAAAGTAAAATTCTCAATATCATAGAAATTTGCTTCCGCTTCTTCACCTCTATTTTTCCGAACCCCTATAAAATTGATACTTGTACGTTTTGTGTAGTCTTCTGCTTGTTCTAAAACTTGGTCTTTTCCCTCTTGTGTAGTTTCTGCAGCAATACGGTCTTCTAATTTTAAATCGTCATAAACAGGATCAAATTCAGGTGTGATTATTTGTTCCGATATTCCATAATTAAAAGGCAATTGAATGCCCCATTTTTCAGGAAGCAACTGACCCATATTCACATTAGTCACAACATCATAAGAAACCGCATCTTCACGAGCCCTTTCATTCGGCATTTGGTCTATTGCTCCAAATCCAGATGTACTCTTACTACCCGTTGCCGAAACATTTGCAAAATCAGCAAAATTAAGATCTATAGCCGCAACAGCAGCCCAACCTCCATTATTGTCTAACCCTGACAAACGCAATTCGTTAAACCATACCTCACCCCTTGCAGGCTGCGTATCTTGGTTTTTGACACCAACCATCATACTCCTTAAACTACCTAAAGATGGATTACCTTTAATACCTATTCTTGACACCCCTGGAGTACGTGGTGCAAACTCTGTAACGGAAATTACTTCTCCACCAATGACTTCGTAATAATTTATATCGCCGAGACTTTGATTTGCTATCCCTGCTGATTTTACTTTACTTAAATCTTCTAAAGAAATACTTAATTCATTAGCTTCTGGCCAAACATCCTCAGCGGCTGAAGAATTATAAGGCGTAAACTCTAATGGCAATTCTATTTGATAAAAATTCTGTGAAAAATCTGTACCTATTCTTAAAAAACCAATCAATGGAGTTTCGCCCTCTATATAATCTGAATCAAATAACTCTTCAGCGTGCATAAACATTTTCAGCTTTTTATACTGCCTGATGTCTATGTTTATATTTTTAAATACCCCTCTTGAATCTTCAGGTTCTAGATTTTCAATAACAAAGGAAAGAGACTGCTCGTTTTGACGAATTATCGTATTATTATTATTTAATTGTTCACGAACAACTCCTGGAGGCAGTACATAAGGTATTGGAGTTCTAGTATTGTTCTCTTGAATATTTACGGTATTCACATCAACAGTTGTATTATCATCTGATGGATTTTCATCTACACCAGGTTGCAATGTTTTTGTATAGGTTCTCCAATCACCTCTTACTAAATCTAAAGTTGCAAAACGAAGCGCTACATCGCTAGAGAATCCAGTTAAATACATCCGCATAAAACTGATAGATCTAAAATCTGCAATACCCCCAACAGCATCTGTAAAATCACTTAATGGAATCTTATATTGAATCCATCGGCTATTTACTTCACTACCGTCTGGAATTTGAGTTCCTGAAAGCACATTATCTCTAATATCAGTAACATACTTATCGTTAATTGTGGTGTTGGGCTTAATAGCTATTCTATATTCAAAATAACTATTCACCGTATTCATTGTCAAATCACGATCAATATCTTCTACGTCTGGCAATGTTGTAGAGCCTCTATTTGTATTGGTTACTTGCACCGGAGAGTTACCTTGTGGATTATTAAAATCAAAATAACGTTCTAAAATATTACCGTCTCTATTTAAATAATATTGATAATTATCTAGTGCCGGATCTGTTCCTGCATTCGAAGTATAAATTGCAGATTCATCAGCATCACCTAAACCATCAAAACCTACATCCTGCAAACCTCTATTGGTTTCATTCACATCAAAAGCATATACCAACGACTGGGTTGCTGGCACTTCTCCCCATGAGGTTGCCGCCACTAAATCATTACTATCAACACCCGGTAGTCCGTTTTCATACTGCTTACGACCATCTTTTAAAATATCTTCTGAAATATTACCCAAGTTAAATACCAATTCTCCTGAACTCGTGGCAACACCATCTACATATGGGTCTAATACCCAAAACTGAACGAATTCCACATTAGACTGTTCAAAATTGGTACTACTTAATGAACGCATTATCCCTCCCCATTTCTGATTTGGTTGTTGCCCAACAAAATTAGAATTGTTGTTATAAGGCCCTTTAGCATTTGGGTAATACACTACATCTAAAGTCGTTTGCACTCTCGTTTGTCCTTGCGCTTGATCAACTTCTGGAAAAACCTCATCGATAAAAACACGTCTCGTCTCATTCTTAGATACATCACTATCTGTTACATCTGAAGGTCTTTGGTTTGTATAAAAAATAGGATCTATTGAATACCAAGCCATTTTAGCTCTTCCATAACCATTTTCCAAATTAGTAGGATCATCAGGGGAGCTACCAGAAAGTTGACCTCCCGATGCAAACTCTAAAGGTGTACTTGCCAATGACCATCCCAATGAAGAACGTATGTCTATTAATGATTGGGCTCCTTCAAAATCGTCTAAATAAGTTGTGCTTTCACCATCAAAATCATCATTCTTTGGTGTTCCCGGCTTTAAAAAAGCAACTTCTCCACGTATCGACAAATTAGAAGGTACATCTGTATCTATATTCGGCAGTTTATTTACTAAACGTGTTAAAAAAGGCACTTCAGTAGAAAAATTACCATTTAAACCAAAAATTGTATTGTTTACAGGTTCAACCCCGTAGTTTGCCTTTTGAGTTTGGGGCCTTTCATTTAAATTAAGCAAGGTACCCCCGAGCATAAAATTTTTATTAATTTGATGCTCCACATTCACTCCAGTAAACCTACGTGCTTGCTGACCAAAAACAGCAGTATTCTCTACAGAAATATTGATTGGAGTATTTGAGGCCTGTAACGAAGGGTCGGTTATTTGAACTGTCCCCGCTTGATAATTAACGGTATAATCAATACCTTCTTGCAATTGGCGACCACCGGCAGTTACACGTACCGAACCTCTTGGCACATTAAAAGCCCCAATAGGAATCCCATTATTACCTTCAGATTTGTAACGGCCTTTTAAGACAAACTTATTTTTATCGGCATCTTCTAATGCTGCAGATTTAGTTAAAGAATACATGTTTCGAAATACATATTTCTTTTGATTCTCATTGTACCCTTGATCATTTGCAACCTCATACACTCCACCCCCTAAAGTCTCAAACAGGAACTCACCAAAGGGTTCTACTTTGGTAAATATAATTCGTCCGCTTTGGGTATCTACTGTAATTCCAGGAATAAAGTCAAAAAAACCATCCCCTCCAGACTGAACATCATTATATACATTAAGTCTATCTAAATTAAAAACATCTAAAAGTATACGTTCTTCTAGGCTGGCAGGCCAACCATTATCATTCACTTTTGTGATGTAATTTCTTGGAGTAGGATCTGTATATAAAATATTTAATTTAAAATCTTCTTGACTTAATCTAAACGCTCCGGTGGCATAGATGTTTTTCATCATCAAATCCCAAATAGGGTCTATTACATTCGTTATATTACTTTTTAATAGCTTTAAAACAAGTGTATTATTACTCACTATTGGATTTACCCCTGAACTAACTGTTGTCGCATCTAAGCCTCCATTTGCAAATTCCCCAACTTGGTACACTTGACCATTATAGGTATACTGGTAAGCTACTGCCAACACCTCATCATTACTTAAACGTTGATTCAAAGAAATATATCCTAACTGCTGATCAAACTGAAAATCTCTAGTTTCTTCTAATTTTCTAGCATTCTCTAAAATAGCATAATCAAAACCTTGATTTATTTGGTAACCTGGCACATTAAAACCTGCTTCAACAGTAGCTATATCTCTAACCTGCTGGGTTAAAGCTCCTCCATTATCTATTAAAGCTGGATCAAAATCGTTCGCACCGTTTCTCGGTAAATTTCCCGCACTAGACGAATTAAAAAACCCAGGTGGATTACCATTCAACCTTCCAATCCTTGTCTTATCCGCTTCAGCTTCTCCTAAATCTTGAATAGCAACTACGTTTCTAACATTTAATGTTTGTTGACTTCGATTGGTTACCCAAACTTCTAAACGGGTAATTTGCACTGCAGTTCGTTTATAGGGATAGTTTTCTAAAGCACGATCATAGGTGTCTCTAAAATATTGCGATAAGAAAAAATGCTTATCTTCTTCATAATCTAAAGCAGTAACTGAAAAATCATTCAATGTACCTCCACCTTGCGCTACAACATTATTATTCTGAGATTGCTGATCTGAGAATACTGTAGTTACGGTAGTTTTTCCGAATTTTAATTGCGTTTTTACTCCAAATAAACTTTGAGCCCCTTGTATTAAAGAACTATTTAACGGCATACTCACATTACCAACTTCTATTTTCTGAATGATATCATCTTCCGTTGGCGTGTAATCTAATTTAACTATGTTTTGAAAATCGAAAGTAGCTTCGGTATCATAGTTTGCATTTACTTGCAATCTTTCCCCTATTTTACCTAGCATACTTAAACTTATACGCTGATCAAAATCAAAAGATAAATTTGTCCTATTCCGAGGTGAAAGGGATGGATTATCATTTTTCTGCCAAATAATACCTAAATCCATAGCAACAGAACCTTGAGGTATAACTTCAATCGTATTACCTCCAAAAACAGACTCAAAGAAGCTATTATTTACATAAAAATTAGGTAATAAATTTTTTCTAGCTTCTTCACTTCCTTCTTTTTTTCCAGAATAGGCATCGATCTTATTTTTAAAATAAGATTTCATGTTTTCTTTTCTAACTAATTCTTGGTATTGTTCAGGCGTTAAAATTATTGGATAGCTTATATCAAAATTCCCAACAGACTCCGTAAAGATATACCGGTCTAATTTTGGGTCATAGGTGTATTTGGAAACTATACTCTCTGGATTTTTTAATAAAATTCTACCCAAAGAAATTCCTGTTTGCACAGAATCTGCCTCTTGCTCATTGGCATCTTGCGCATTGGTTATTTGCGAAACCCCAAAAAAAACAATAAATACGATTAGTAGCTTAAATCTCAGAGATTTAAGAATTGGTTTTGCCCTATTTTTCAAACTTCTTACAAATTTTTAAGCGAAAGTTTTATAATATCTTCCACGCTTAGAGAGGCGTCTTGGCTTAAAACTTTGTCCACAATCTTTTCAGATTGCTTGCGAATAAAACCAAGAACTTCTAAAGCAGATAACGCTTCATCTTTATTTGTATTGTTTGAAATAGTCGAAACTTCATCAATATCGTATATTTTTAAAACTTTGTCTTTTAAGTCAAGAATAACGCGTTGTGCCGTTTTAACACCAATGCCTTTGATAGATTGAATTGCCGTAACGTTTCCTGTTGCAATCGCATCCCTAACTTGCATTGGAGTCATTGACGATAACATTGTTCTTGCCGTACTAGAACCTATACCTGAAACCGACAATAATAATCGAAAGATTTCACGTTCAGATTTTTCTGAAAAACCAAATAAAGTGTGTGAATCTTCTTTTATTTGAAGATGCGTAAATAGTTGAATATTTTCGGCATCCGTAACTTTTGAGAACGTATGTAATGAAATATTTACAAAATAACCAACACCACCACATTCTATAACCACATGGGTAGGATTTTTTTCTACTAATTTTCCTTTCAAATGGTGAATCATTGTTTTGTTTTTAGTTGATTTCGCTTCGACACGGTTCAGTGACCCGTATATTTATTATTTTGCTTTCTTACGTTTCTCTCTTTCTTGCACATCAATAACTGCAATAGCCACCATATTTACCATTTCATCCACACTGGCACCTAATTGAAGAATGTGTACAGATTTCCTTAGCCCTAACATAATTGGCCCAATACTATCTGCTTTATTCAATTCTTTCAACATTTTATAGGTAATATTTGCAGCTTCTAAATTTGGAAATATTAGTGTATTCACCTTTTTCCCTGCTAATTTTGAAAATGGAAACTTACTTTCATGCAACTCCTTATTCAGTGCAAAATCCATCTGCACTTCACCATCTACAACCAATTCTGGATTAGATTCATGTAAAATTCTTGCAGCTTCTCTAACTTTCATCGCATGAGGGTGATTTGAAGATCCAAAGTTTGCATAAGACAGCAATGCCATAACCGGTTCAAAACCAAATGTTGTAGCCACATTTGCTGTCATTTTTGCAATTTCAGCAATTTCTGAAGCTGTGGGATCTATATTTATAGAAGTATCGGCCAAAAACAACGGTCCTCTATCGGTTATCATGATATTGACTGTAGCCACTTTCTTTACATTGGCAGCACGACCGATTACTTCAAAAATAGGTTTTACAACGGTTGGATATGCCCTGGAATAACCAGAAATCATTCCGTCGGCATCACCCTCCATTACCATCATTGCAGCAAAATAATTACGCTCACGCATTTTCGATTTTGCGCCATACAGTGTCACTCCACTTCTCTTTCTTGACTCCCAATATTTGGTGGCATACTGATCTCTTTTACTTAAAGAGTCTTTATCTTTTGGGTCTAAAATAACTACATCAGCATCGAACTCCAACTCTTTCTTAAGTTCTGTAATCACCTCTTTATTTCCTAATAATATGGGTATTGCAATACCTTCTTCGTAGGCAATTTGCGCAGCCTTTAAAACATCTAAGTGTTCTGCTTCTGCAAACACTATTTTTTTGATATTTGTTTTAGCTCTGTTATGCAACAACCGAACTAATTTATTATCGTTACCCAAACGCTGTAATAACTCTTCTTTATACTTATCCCAATCTTCAATAGGGTTTTTGGCTACACCACTATCCATTGCTGCTTTTGCAACAGCAGGAGGAATTTCGGCAATAAGTCTTGGATCAAATGGTTTTGGAATAATATATTCCTTACCAAATGTAAGCCTCGTTTCACCGTAAGCTATATTTACTTGTTCTGGCACTGCTTGCTTTGCAAGTTCGGCTATAGCCTTAACAGCCGCCATTTTCATTTCTTCATTAATTTTAGTTGCTCTAACATCTAGAGCCCCTCTAAAAATAAATGGAAATCCTAAAACGTTATTCACCTGATTAGGATGATCAGAACGGCCAGTAGCCATGATAATATCTTTTCTTGTTTTAACTGCCAATTCATAATCTATCTCTGGATTAGGGTTTGCCATTGCAAAAACAATAGGATTAGCAGCCATAGACAGTAACATTTCAGGAGTTACAATATCGGCAATCGAAAGCCCTACAAAAACATTAGCATCCACCATGGCCTCTTCTAATGTGTCTATCTTGCGATCAGATGCAAATTCTAACTTTTCAGCAGATAAGCTATCTCTATCTTTTCGGATAACACCTTTACTATCTAGCATTACAATATTCTCATCTTTTGCTCCGAATGCCTTGTATAGTCTCGTACAAGAAACAGCTGCAGCGCCTGCACCACTTATTACGATACGCACTTCTCCAATCTTCTTCTTCGTAATTTCTAATGCATTTAAAAGAGCAGCAGCAGAAATTATTGCTGTGCCATGTTGATCATCATGCATTACTGGAATATCTAATTCCTCTTTCAACCTTCTTTCAATTTCAAAAGCCTCTGGTGCCTTTATATCTTCTAAATTGATTCCTCCAAAAGTTGGAGCAATCATTTTAACTGTCTCAATAAATTTTTCAACATCTTCGGTATCTACTTCGATATCCATTCCATCGATATCCGCAAATATTTTAAAAAGCAAACCTTTACCCTCCATAACGGGCTTGGATGCCTCTGGGCCTATGTTACCCAACCCCAATACGGCAGTACCATTAGAAATAATGGCAACCAAATTCCCTTTTGAGGTATATTTATAAACATTTTCTTTATCCTTTGCTATCTCTAAACATGGTTCAGCAACTCCCGGAGAATACGCAAGAGCTAAATCTCTTTGTGTAGCATAAGGTTTTGTTGGAACAATTTTTATCTTTCCTGGTTGAGGCTTCGCATGATAAACTAATGCCTCCCGACGTTTAGATTCTTTACTCATATAGTAATTAATTGAATAACAAATTTACATGTATTCTTTTGAAGAAAGGTATCTTCTTTACATAAAAAAGACATTAACTTTTTGCTAATGTCTTTATCTTAAATTTGTCTAAGGTAGAATCACAATCCATTTTTGAATATCCTGAAATTTACATTTCAAACAAAAATGTTCTTGATTAAAGTTATAATATGCTAGAATTCTTCACTTTTTGGCATTTTTAATCTTAAAGCAAAAACGGCTGCCAATATAAAAAAAGCACCCCCAAATAATATGGCATTTACAGCACTATTACCCAGAAATTTATCATAAATAAACCCGAATGATAAGGTTTCTATTCCCATCGGAATTACAATCATCATATTCAAAATCCCCATATAAACACCTCGTCTATCTTGAGGCACTATTTTGGAAACCATCGTATAGGGAATTCCCATCATTGCTGCCCAGCCTATCCCGAAAAACACCATAGGAATTAATACTAGGGTAGCATCTGAAATATAAGGTATTGCTAAAAGCGCCAAACCTGTACCAAATAAACTTGCTGCATATATTTTTTTACCACCAAATTTTAGTGTCAATGGCACTAAAATTAATGCAGTAATTACGGTAACAATATTATAGGTTAAGCTCATTTGAGCCGATTGAGAAGTCGCAGATGATAAATCAAAACCCATAGTAGATTGGAACAAGGGGGTAATGTATTGCCAATACACAAACAGCGCATACCATTGAAACAAATATACCGCAGAAAGCTGCCACATAAATTTTGGCATTTCTTTTACTGCTTTTGAAATTTCAACAAATGGCATTTTAAATTTATCGATAAAACCCAATGCCTTATGCGCATTTATGTCTATTAATTCTTCTTCTGAAGGAGGAATTTCAGGTGTTTTAATCACAGACCACAAAATAGTGACCACTGATAAAAATGCGCCAATAAAAAAGGAATAATATAGCCATTTGGGTATTGATCCTTCAACTTCTATAGCGCCACCGAACCATTTTTGAAATATAATTATCGACAAGGTTGCCAACAATATCCCTGCGCCAACAAAAAGTGACTGCATCTGATACCCCAAACTTAGTTGTTTTTCAGGTAATTTATCTCCAACAAATGCTCTATATGGCTCCATTGCCATATTATTACCAACATCTAGAATCCATAGTAACCCTACAGCAAACCAAAGTGTTGGGCTCAATGGAAAAGCAAATAAACAAAGACTACCGAGAATTGCTCCAATTAAGAAAAATGGTTTTCTTCTTCCCCATTTAGGCGACCAAGTTTTATCAGAAATAGCTCCAATTAGTGGTTGTATAATTAATCCCGTAACAGGCCCTGCAATATTTAAAATAGGAAGCATTTCTTCTTTGGCACCCAGAAAAAGAAAAATAGGATTGATAGCTGTTTGTTGCAATCCGAAACTGTATTGGATTCCTAAAAATCCAACATTCATATTAAAGATTTGCCAAAAGGATAAATTAGGTTTTTTAAATTTCATAAACTTTTCTTGGTTAGTCGCTAAAAATAAGCATTTTCAATTTCTCAAAATAATGCCAAATAATTAGCTATACACTAAATAATTTAGCTTTTGAAGATAGTATATTTAAAGATTACTTTATTAAATCTTAATAAGAAAAATGGTCAAATCTAAACGAAAACGTTATCGCCAAAGGTAGTTGCGAATTAAAAATTAATTGGCTGTCTACTAATCTTTCAATCTATATTTAATTGAGAAAATCTATATTTCGTTTTAAACCAGAAAATTTGGTTCTTTTTACTGCTGATTTTTGGAATATTTTTTTAAAAACATCTTCTGTTATTTCCTGCCAATCTTTTTTGGTCATTGCTAATAGTTCTGGATGCGCATTAAAAAGCGGCTCTTTATGCGGTTTAGAAAACCGATTCCAAGGACAAACATCCTGACAAATATCACACCCAAATGCCCAATCATTAAACTTACCTTCAAACTCCGCAGGAATTTCACTTTTTAATTCTATCGTAAAATAAGAGATGCACTTACTACCGTCTACGACATAAGGCTGAACAATTGCTTCCGTTGGACAAGAATCTATGCAAGCTGTACACGTACCGCAATGGTCTGTTACGGGAGTATCATATTCTAAATCCAAATCAACAATCAGCTCGGCAATAAAATAGAATGAACCCGCTTTTTGAGTCAGTAAGTTACTATGCTTACCAATCCATCCTAAACCACTTTTAGCTGCCCATGCTTTATCTAATACTGGCGCTGAATCTACAAACGCGCGCCCACCTACTTCGCCGATCTGTTCCGAAATAAACTCTTGAAGCTGCCTTAATTTACCTTTAATCACATGATGGTAGTCTTGACCATAGGCATATTTGGATAAATTAAACGTACTTTCTATTTGCTGTTCTTCTGGATAATAATTGAGTAATAATGAAATCACCGACTTAGCACCATCAACTAATAAACGAGGATCTAAACGTTTATCAAAATGATTCTCCATGTAGTGCATTTCACCGTTCATGTTTTTTTTTAACCAATTCTCTAATCGAGGGGCTTCTTCTTCTAAAAAATCAGCTTTGGAAATACCGCATGACATGAAGCCAAGCCGCTTTGCTTCGGTCTTTATTAATTCTGAATAGTTTACTTTTAAGCTCATTTTAATACAATTAGATGAAGTAAAGCCTTCTCTTACTCAATTCAAAATAAATCTATTATTGTTTGGAGTGGACCATTTAATAAAAAAAAATAAAGTTTATTGTAACAAATAAATTATTTGAATACTAACTAAACGTACCAAATTAAACAACTAAGATGATACATATAGAAAATCTAACCAAATCTTTTACAGCCACCACCAGAAAAGGGTTTAAAAAAGAGACTACTACTGTAAATGCAGTAAATGAAATTTCCTTTGATTGCAAGCCTGGCAGAATATTTTCACTTTTAGGACCTAACGGTGCTGGAAAAACTACCACCCTAAGAATGATAGCTGGCATTATTAACCCCACTTCAGGAACTGCTATCGTTGACGGTGTTGATATTTCAAAAGGAAATGATGAAGTCAAAAAACGTATTGGATTTTTAACGGGATCAACAGGATTATATGAGCGATTAAATCCAGATGAAACTATTGAGTTTTTTGGAAAACTTTATAAAATCCCGACTGATCAACTTTCGGAACGCAAAGAATACCTCTTTGAAAAATTAGGCATAAACGATTTCAGAAAAAAGAGAATGGGACAAATGAGCACAGGTATGAAGCAAAAAGTATCGATTGCCCGTACCTTAATTCATGATCCTGAAGTTTTAATTTTTGACGAACCTACATCTGGTCTTGATGTTATTACTGCTGAAAGCATTATCGATTTAATTCGTGAATCTAAAGAAAACAACAAAACCGTAATCTTTTCTTCACATATTATGAGTGAAGTAGATTTATTATGTGATGACCTTGCGATAATTAATAAAGGTGCTATAATTTATAATGACACTTTTGAAAATTTTAAAGGAGAGATGAAAGCGAAGAATCTTACTCAAGAATTTATTAACCGTGTAAAAGAAGCTTAAAATGAAAGATTTATATATCATTGTAAAAAAAGAGCTTACTGAGCTTCTAAGAGATAAGAAAACTATAATCAACTCTATTGTTTTACCCACTTTACTAGTACCGATACTTATTTTCGGAAGTATTAAGGTAACCAAGATGATTCAGAAAAATGAACAAGAAAAAACTATTAAAATTGGTCTTGTAAATGCTCCATCAGCTTTTTTAAACCTTATTGCTGGTGATACCTTGAATAAAGTAACCGCTTATGATAATGTTGAAGATTTCAAAATTCTTATTGCTGATGAAACTATACAAACGGCTATAGTCTTCCCTGAAACTTGGAATACTCAAATGGATAGTTTGGAAACTAGTGAGGTACAAATATATAGAAATGGGACAAAAGACAACGTAAACAATCGTGTTGCTAAATTAATTGCAACATACAATGCGCAATTAAAAGAAGAACGTGTTGCCAAGCTTGAAATACCTACTCAAAAACTGACTCCGTTTAACGAAAATTATATTGAAGTAGGTGAGCAGAAAGAGCTTTTTGGAAAACGTATAGGTGGTTTTATCCCTTATTTATTCATTCTCACCATGTGGGGCGGGTGTTTGTTAGCAGCTGTTGATTTAGTAACTGGAGAAAAAGAACGTAAAACAATTGAAACTACATTATCATTACCAATTTCAAAATTCAAAGTGCTTTTGGGAAAAACTATTGTTGCATCTTTACTGGGTTTTATTCCTGCTTTATTGAATCTGGTTGGACTTATTTTAGGACTTAAATTTATCCCAGGGATTCCTGAATCACTTCAACTTGCAATTAATGAAATGCTAAACTTCCAATCGATAACGCTAATTTTATTGTTATTAATTCCGTTTTCATTGTTCTTATCAGGTGTTATTATCGCCTTAGTTGCGGGTGCTACTTCATTTAAAGAAGCACAAAGTAAAGCAGCTCCAATTATTATGTTAATTATTATTCCACTTGTATTAGCCCTAATGCCAGGTATAGAATTAACGTGGTCTACAGTACTTATTCCTGTTTTAAATATTGGTTTAGGTGTTAAAGAAATTATGGCTGGCACTATAGATATGGTACAGTATGCTGTAATACTACTTTCATTAATAGCTTTTGCCATTGGAGCAGTATACATCAGCTACAAGAAATTCTCTGACGAGAATGCAATTCTAAAATAACCTATACTTTAGATTCGCTAAATCCGAATTAAGAGCCGCAATTTCATGTGGCTCTTATTATTTTCTTGCAAGAAACTCTAAATTAACATCAAGAGGTTTTAGCGCTATTAATGGAACAATAGTAACCTCTTCTAATAAAGTGATAACCTTATACTTTTGTACTATTTCGGTTACCGCTATTATCATCTCATACATAGCAAAATTATTCCCAACACACATTCTTGGTCCTGCACCGAATGGATAATAGTAATTTTGATATTCTTTTTTTCTTGAAGGGTTAAATCTATCTGGATTAAAGGCAAATGGCGCTTCCCAAAAATCTGTATTCCTATGTAATTCATAGATGCTCATTAACACCATAGTATCTTTCGGAATTTGTAAGCCCTCATATTCATCATCCTTAATAGCCACGCGATCTATAATATAGGCTGGAGGATACAAGCGCATGGCTTCTTCAATACATTGCTGTACATAGGTAAGCTTCAAAATAAGTGATAATATATCATCGCTCGCTAAATCAACACCCTGTATTTCTTGATATATTTTTTCTTGAATTTCAGGATGCTTAGCTAAAAGATAAAACAAAAAGCTCAATGCATTGGCTGTTGTCTCATGACCAGCAGTAAATAAGATTAGAACTTCATCTATCAGTTGTGTTTTAGACATTGAGGTACCATCCTCGTATTTTGCTTGAAGCAACATATCGAGCAAATCATCTTTCTCAATTTTTGAATTTCGTCGCTCTTCGATTAATTGGTGTAAAATAGCCTGACCTTCTTTTGCTAGATTTTGATGTTTTTTTAAACTACCATTCAACCGGAACCACCAATTTAAATATGGTTGTCGCATTTCTCTAATCAACATTCTTTGGTTTGCTTCCGTAATATGCTGAAGCTTGGTCATCTGCTCCTGAATATCTTCGCTGCTAAAAAGTGACTTTGCAACCACCTGAAAAGCTAGGTTGCTCATGATAGGATAAACGTCTATTGTCTTATTTGGCGCTATGTGGTCTATTTCTGTTAAAATTGCCGAGCGGATGGTGCCCATTAAATTTTCCAATTTCTTTTTATGAAAAGCTGGTTGTACCATTCGCCTATGGGTACGCCAATGTTCTCCATTAGAGGTTAAAATACCATGACCTATATATTTGGCAAGATCTATTGTTTGTAAAGTTGATTTCTGGTACTTTCTATGCTGCTTTTGAAGAATATGCTTAATTAAACCTGAGTTTCTTGTAAAAATAATTTCCTTTCTCCCGCCTACTTTAACTCTGAAAAAATCGCCAAATTTTTTGAAATTTTCATTATGAAACGGCAAAGGGTTTTTAAGAATCCGCTTGCTATTCTTTATAACCTGAAACCGGGATACAATCGGCAGGTTGCGCATTAAAACAACCCCCCTTGAGTATTTCCTTTAATTCTGCCTAGATGTTTATATGCCAAATCAGTAACCTCACGACCACGTGGTGTTCGCATTATAAACCCTTGTTGGATTAAAAAAGGTTCGTACACTTCTTCTATTGTCTCAGCACTTTCGGATACTGCAGTAGCCAATGTGGTAATGCCCACTGGCCCGCCTTTAAACTTATCGATTAGTGTTGTTAGAATTTTATTATCCATTTCATCGAGTCCATGTGCATCAACATTTAAGGCTTTCAACGCAAAGCGAGATATTTCTATATCAATCTTACCATTCCCTTTTATTTGAGCAAAATCTCGAACTCTCCGCAACAATGCATTACAAATACGTGGTGTACCTCTACTTCTTCCAGCAATCTCAATAGCGGCAACTTCAGTAATTGGCATTTTTAAAATTTCAGAACTTCGCATTACAATAGTTGAAAGTAACTCTGTAGAGTAATATTGTAATCTACTTTGAATTCCAAAACGAGCACGCATTGGAGACGTTAATAGTCCTGATCGGGTTGTTGCTCCGATAAGTGTAAACGGATTTAAATTTATTTGAACCGAACGAGCGTTAGGCCCTGTTTCAATCATTATATCAATTTTATAATCTTCCATTGCAGAATATAAATATTCTTCTACAATAGGACTTAATCGATGGATTTCATCAATAAATAATACATCACGCTCTGAAAGATTAGTCAATAAACCCGCTAAATCACCAGGTTTATCTAAAACGGGGCCTGAGGTTATTTTAATCCCAACCCCTAATTCATTCGCAAGTATATGTGCCAATGTAGTTTTACCTAATCCAGGAGGTCCGTGAAAAAGTGTATGATCTAGCGCCTCTCCCCTCAAGTTTGCCGCTTCAACAAAAACTTTTAAATTTTCTAAAATCTGATCTTGACCAGCAAAGTCACCAAAACTTATAGGTCGCAATGCTCTATCAAAATCCAGTTCTTCTGGCGAGAAGTTTTGAGAAGTTGGGTCTAAATTTTCATTCATATCTAACAAAGATAGGGCAAAATAAAGAGATTTCTTAAGCAAGTAATTCTTATTATTAATAATATAAAATCGTATTTTCATACCATGATAAAGAATAATTACACACCACGTATTCTACAATATATTCCTTTTTTTTATGTCATATGGTCCGATGATTTATTATCTAGTTCTGAGATTAATGTAGTTAAAACTGCCATTAACAATGATGCGAACTTAGAAGAAGAGGAAAAAAATAGTTTATTCAAATGGATGAATCCAGAGAATCCTCCATCGAATAAAGAACTTAAGTTATGGAAACGCACCATTGCCAATTCGAAGGTAAAATTAATAGAAAGTAACACATATCCTCTGACTAGTTTTAGTCAAAAAATGGCGTCGTATTACCATACTGAACAACTTATAAATGAGCAATTAAAACATATTGAAATAAATTTGGGCATACAACCCAATCATTACAATCATTTATTTGATGTTGAAGTAGCTCATGAAACCAGTTCAGACTACTACAACCCTATAGCCCTTGATGCCCTTTTGAAAGGAGATAATCTTGATCTCGTAGCAGAATTTCATAAGGTCTTAAAAGATCCAATCTTTAATTGGAGTATTTTAAGAAATAAAGAAGATTTCAGAAAAAAAGTCTTAGAACAAGTACAATTTCTTGCGGATAAAAAATATGGCGCACTGGCCTATCCATCTCATTATGGAGGAATAGAAGACATGCCCGGTTATGCTTTTATTTTTGAGAATATCATGTATGTAGACGGAAGTCTCGCAATTAAATTCGGGGTACAATTTGGACTTTTTGGAGGTAGTATTCAAAAATTAGGCACTAAAAAACATCATGACAAATACCTAAGTAAAGCTGGAAAAGCAAGCTTACTGGGTTGTTTCGCTATGACAGAAACAGGCCATGGCTCCAATGTACGTGGTATAAAAACTACGGCCACCTATGAAAAAAAAACTGATAGTCTTGTTATCCATACTCCGGGGAAAAATGACAATAAAGAATATATAGGTAATGCTTTAGACTCAAAAATGGCATCCGTTTTTGCACAACTTATCGTAAACGGCAAAAACGAAGGTGTCCATGCTATTTTAGTTCCAGTTCGTGATGAAAACCATAATCTACTTCCTGGAATAACTATTGAAGACAATGGGTATAAGCTAGGACTAAATGGGGTGGACAATGGTAAAATATGGTTTAACCAAGTACAGGTACCACGCGAAAATTTGCTAAACAAATATGGGTCTATTACTACAGACGGTACGTATCATTCTGATATAAAAAATCCAAATAAACGCTTTTTCACCATGTTAGGAACATTGGTTGGAGGTAGAATTTGTGTCGCTAGAGCTGGATTGGGTGGTGCTAAAATGGCGCTTGCCATTGCAGTTAAACATGCATTAAATCGCAGACAATTTAATGACAATATAAAAATTCAGGAAGATTTACTGATGGATTATCCAACCCATCAACTTCGACTCACTCCGGCAATTGCTAAAGCTTATGTTTACGACGTTACATTGCAACATATGATGAAAACTTATAGTGATGAGAGCAAACCAGACAAACGCAAGATAGAAACGCAGGCAGCTGGTTTAAAAGCTATAATAACTTGGTATGCCAATGAAACCATTCAAGAATGCAGAGAAGCTTGTGGTGGTAAAGGCTATTTAATTGAAAATCGAATAGCAGATTTAAAGGGTGATGTTGATATTTTTACCACTTTTGAAGGGGATAATAATGTATTACTACAATTAGCAGCAAAAGGTGTACTTTCAGATTTTAAAGCCGAATTTAATAGCGCTGGGTTTTCATCTGTTTTAAAATTATTGAGCACACAATTAAATGATAAGTTAACAACTATCAATCCTTTATACTCAAATAAAGTAGATACAGACCATTTGTACAACCCAAAATTTCATATGCATGCATTTGATTATCGTACAAGGAGACTCACCTATACTTTGGCCATGCGAATTCGTGATTACATTAAAAAAGGAGTACCTTCTTACCAAGCCTTTTTAAAAGTTCAAACTCACTTATTAGCATTAGGGAAAGCGTATAGTTGTGAACTTGCCTACCATACTTTTGTTAATTTCACAACAACAATTACTGATGATAAAAATCGGTTATTATTTCAAAAATTAGGAGCACTATATGCACTGCATGAAATACGATCAGATGCTTCATGGTACTTAGAACAAGGGTATATTGGAAGTACGAAATCTAAAGCCATAAGACAACGTGTTGAACGATTATGTACAGAATTAAGACCGCACATCTCTGTTTTAGTTGATGGGTTTGGAATTCCTCAACATTTAATTACTGCTCCTATTGCCAAAAACAGTTAGCGCTTATAGAGTTGAGAGGTATCTAGAAAGTCAATAATATTTATTTTCCCAGGTCCATAAACATATGTTTTAGCAGCTTGTTTTGAGCTAAGATTAATAGAATTGAATGCATTTACATAGGCATTTGTAGATGCTTCAAGTGTCAAATTAATATCAGAAGCTTCCAGATCTTCTGCTTTTAAGCTTGCATTTTCATACAGATGAATATTAAAAAGATCCGCATTACCATCCATCCGTACTTCTGTATTTTTAAACATTTCTAAAGTACTATTTTTACTAACAGCATAGATTCTGGCATCTACACGATCTTTTATTGTAATATTTAAAGAGTCCGCATCAACATTAAAATCCGCAGAACTATTATCTAGCATCAGAATATTCATTAATTCTACATTAGCATTTAAAGTAAGCTTTGATGAACCATAGGTTGCAACCGATAAAACATCAGTTACAATCATATCTTCCATTTCAATTTTACCATCCCGCATGACTAGTGAGTTCAACTCATCATAATACACGGTAATCTCCAGTTTCTTTTTGGCGCTTATTGTATAAAAAGAGCTTATAGATAACGTATTGTCTACCACCCTAAATTTTAAAACATCGACTAGATTATCATCAATGGTCAAACTATATCCGTAATCAGAAGACTTTTTTAAGTTAATTTCAAGGTCGTCATTCAGTTCTATGGCATTGAATGGCTCCAAGTCTTCTCGTACCTCAATAACGACTTTACTACCTTTAATTTTGGGCTTACGTTGTCCGTATGAAAAACATCCAACGAACCAACAGATCATTAAAACACTATATTTTATCTTCATATCTTTTAACTTGACAATTTTCATACCAAAATACTTAAACCCTATTTTGTCTTTCTAAATATATTATAAAAAAGCCATAACCAATAAAAAGTACAGGTATTCGTAAGCAAAAAACCCTTTGTTATAGCAACAAAGGGTTTTTTTAGTATTTCATTCTAAATTAATGATCCATTTCTTCTTCATTATCCTGAAGAGGAATTGTTTGAGGCACAAAATCCTGTCCTGGGATTATATACTCCCCATCTTCTCTAGTTTTACTATAATCATAAGACCAACGGTGAACATGTGGAATATCACCTGGCCAGTTACCATGAATATGTTCAATTGGCGTAGTCCACTCTAAAGTGTTAGCCTTCCAAGGGTTTTGAGGTCCTTTTTTACCATAGAAAATACTACTGATAAAATTATAAATAAATATCAATTGTGTAAAGGCTGTTATAATAGCAAACATGGTAATCAATATTTGCACATCAGTTAATTCGTCAAACATTGGAAATGCTGTATTCTGATAGTATCTTCTTGGCACACCTGCCATCCCCACAAAATGCATTGGGAAGAATATACCATAAGAACCTATTGCGGTAATCCAAAAATGAACATATCCTAAATTTTTATTCATCATTCTACCGTAGAACATTTTAGGGAACCAGTGATAAACCCCAGCAAAGAGACCATATAATGCCGATATACCCATTACTAAATGGAAGTGAGCAATAACAAAATAGGTGTCATGTACGTTAATATCTAGTGTACTATCACCAAGAATAATCCCAGTCAAACCACCGGATATAAAAGTAGAAACCATACCTATTGAAAATAACATTCCTGGGTTTAGTTGAAGGTTTCCTTTCCATAGCGTTGTTATCCAGTTAAAAGCCTTTACTGCAGAAGGAATTGCAATAAGCAAGGTAGTAAATGTAAACACAGATCCTAAAAATGGATTCATACCTGATATAAACATATGGTGTCCCCATACGATAGTAGATAAAAATGCTATTGCCATAATGGAAGCAATCATCGCACGATATCCAAATATTGGTTTACGTGCATTTACAGCCATTATTTCAGAAACAATACCCATTGCTGGTAATATTACGATATAAACTTCTGGGTGTCCTAAAAACCAAAATAAATGCTCATACAACACAGGAGAACCCCCTTGGTAATGTAAAACTTCACCTTGTATAAATATATCCGACAAGAAAAATGATGTTCCAAAACTTCTATCCATTATCAACAAAAGTGCTGCAGATAATAAAACTGGGAAAGAAACAACACCAATTATAGCGGTAACAAAAAATGCCCAAATAGATAATGGCAATCTTGTCATTGACATCCCTTTTGTTCTTAAGTTGATTACTGTAACTATATAGTTCAGTGAACCTAATAATGAAGATGCAATAAATATAGCCATAGATGTCAACCATAATGTCATACCCAAACCTGAACCAGGTTGAGCCATTGGAAGCGCACTAAGTGGTGGATAAACTGTCCAACCAGCTGCTGCAGGTCCTGCTTCAATAAAAAGAGAAGAAAGCATGATTATAGATGAAAGGAAAAACAGCCAATATGAAATCATATTTAAAAAGCCCGAAGCCATATCTCGAGCTCCAATTTGAAGTGGAATCAATAAATTACTGAACGTACCACTCAACCCTGCTGTCAATACAAAGAATACCATGATTGTACCGTGAATAGTTACCAATGCTAAATATATATCTGCATCCATAACACCATCTGGTGCCCATTTACCAAGTAAAGCTTCAAATACAGGGAAAGATTCTCCCGGCCAAGCTAATTGCATTCTAAATAAAACAGACATTGCAATACCAATAGCTCCCATGATCAAACCAGTAATTAAATACTGTTTTGATATCATCTTATGATCTTGACTAAAAATGTATTTAGTTACAAATGTCTCTTTATGATGATGTCCATGATCGTCGTGTGCGTGATCATCTGAGTGTGCATGTGCTGTTGCTGACATAATCGAAATCTATATTTTATATTAATTTTGTATTCTACCTTTTTATTGTCCTGATGAAGCCACTATTGTTTTTCCAAACGTTTGTTGTTCAGAAATCCATTTATTATATTCTTCTTCGGTTTCCACAATAATCTTCATCTGCATGTTGTAGTGAGATTTACCACAAATCTTATTACAAAGCAATATATAATCAAACTCCCATGGATCTGAATTATCCTCTCCATTGGCAGCCTTTTTGGCTCTAATAGCATTAGTCCTTTTTACTTTAGCGACAACCTCTGGCTTCAAACGCATCTCTTCAGTAGTAAAAATCGGAGTATATGAAAATTCGGTAATCATACCAGGAACACAGTTCATTTGAGCTCTAAAATGTGGCATATAAGCGGAATGCAATACATCTTGAGAACGCATTTTAAAATTCACTTTTCTACCTACTGGCAAGTGTAATTCTTTAACAATAATATCATCGGTGGCATTTGGATCAGCTTCATCTAAACCAAGCACATTAGCGCGATCGATATCAATCATACGAACATTTGCCTCTCCTAAAACATTATCTGAACCACCATATCTTGCTGTCCAGTTAAATTGTTGACCATATAATTCAACTATTAAAGGATCATCTTCATCATTCACATCCATGATGTTAGTCCATGTATATAACCCCCAAAGAATTAGACCCGATAAAACTATAACGGGAATAATAGTCCATATAAACTCTAAACGGTCATTATCAGCAAGAAACAATGCCTTTTTACCTTTCTCACCTCTATATTTAAAACCAAAATAATGTAATAAACCCTGGGTTAATGTCTGAACGATAAAAATAATCACGAAAGACCAAACCATTAAACTATCATATTCCGCTCCGTGTGCTGAAGCTGCTTCAGGTAGTAACATTTTAGTGTACTTCCAGAAACTAAAAATAGTAATCCCATAAATAAAAATCAAAAAAGCAAACAACAGATACCCATTGTACTTATTATCCTTATCATTAGCAACTTGGGAATTCTCTGCCTTGATTTGCGACAATTCAAAAATTTTGGTCATTTGCCAAATAGCAATTGCCACTAATACTAAAACAGCTATAATTAAAAATGCAGTCATTGTATGATTTAATGTTATTTTTTATACTAGTAATGAAAATGCTTACTCTCTTCAATAAAAGGATTACGTGTTGGCTGTAATGGAGCTTTTGATATTGCTCTAAAAATCCAAAAAATAAATAATCCTGCAAAAAACAATATAGCCCCAATTTCAGGAATTCCAATAAACCATTGATCTCCAACAGTTGATGGCATAATTGCATTAAATATATCTAAATAATGACCCGCTAAAATAACGATACCCGTCATTATTACAAACCAATTCACTCTCTTAAAATCACTATTCATTAATAGTAGTACAGGGAACAAGAAGTTCATTGCTACCATCCCAAAGAAAGGTAATCTAAAATCTGCGATTCTGGTCACATAATACGTTACCTCCTCTGGTATATTTGAATACCAAATTAACATAAATTGAGAAAACCATAAGTAGGTCCAGAAAATACTAATTCCAAACATAAATTTAGCTAAATCATGTATATGACTATCATTTACATCTTTTAACAAGCCTTTTGATTTAAGGTAAATTGTAACCATTGCAATAACAGTAATACCCGAAACAAACATACTTGCAAATATGTACCAACCAAATAAAGTACTAAACCAGTGTGGATCAACACTCATAATCCAATCCCAAGACATCATAGATTCTGTTACTAAATAGAAAACTAAGAATGCTGCAGAAGCTCTAAAATTCTTTTTGAAGTTTGAATTATCAGTTGCTTCATCTTGAGCAAGAGATAATTTTCTAGAATACTCTCTATAGAATATCCAACCTCCCAAGAAAATAGCTGCTCTTATTAAAAAGAAAGTTCCATTTAAAAAACCAGATTTACCTTGAAGTAATTTATCGTGTGCTACAACATCTGCATCCATCCAAACAAATAAATGATTCATATGCGCTACAGACAGTGCTAAAATTATAAATAGTATAATTCCTCCTGGAACTAAATATGAAGTAATTCCTTCCATCACTCTAAATAACAAAGGCGACCAACCTGCTTGCGCAGCTCGTTGTATAGCATAAAAGGCTAAAACACCTAATGCAATCATAAAGAAAAAGAATGCAGCTACATATAATGCAGCCCAAGGTTTGTTTTGTAATTGATGTAATAAATGTTCATCGTGAGAAGCATCATGTGCTTCACCGTGCGCCTCAACAGCACCATGGTCTTCATTCATTGCATCATGACTTACAACTGCTTCTTCAGCATGTTCGCTACCATGACCTTCACCATGACTTGCTACCATAGCCTTAGCTTCTTCTATTGAACCTGGTGCTGAAATAAATCCATAACCAATTCCAAGAGCACCAACGACCATTAATATAATCGAAGTAATTTTTAATCTATTTGAAATAGTGTACATATCTAAAGTCTATGTATTATTTTGTTAAGTCTTGTTTTAATTTTATAACGTATGCTGCAACCTGCCAACGTTCTTCTTCATTTAACTGGTTAGCGTAAGAGCCCATAGAGTTCAAACCATAATATATCGTATGGTAAGTACTACCCACAGTAATATTCCTACCGGCATCAGCATAACTAGGAACACCTAATATTTTTTCACGATCTACCAAAGTACCTTTGCCGTTTCCTTTGTTTCCGTGACAAATAGAACAATATATGTTATACAATTCTGCACCAACTTTCAATGTTGCTTCCGTATTTAAAGAATCTAATGGACTAGCTGACAGCCTAGCTAATTCTTTACCTTCAATACCATTAGCAAATTTGTAAGGCATATGTCCACGAGCTATCGTATTCTCTACTGGTATACCAGCTTCAACACCACTGGGTAAAAAATCAACCTTTTGATAGGTTTCATAACCTACAGATTCGTACATGTTTGGCATGTATTGATAATTTCTACTATCCTTGTTTGAACAAGATGTAAAAGCTACCAAGACCAAAACAATTGCTATAATTTTAATAAAACTCTTCATATCTCTTTGACTACTTTTCTGAAATATTGATTTCGACCGCTCCTGTTTCTGATAACAATTGTATTAATTGGTCCTCGTTATCATGAATTTCAATTTCCATTAAAAAATGGTCATCAGTTGTTCTTTTATCTGGATTTTCAGCTTCTTTAAATGGCCATAATCTACTTCTCATATAAAAAGTAATTACCATCAAGTGAGCAGCAAAAAATACGGTAAGCTCAAACATAATTGGAACGAATGCAGGTAAATTTTCCAAATAACTAAAACTTGGTTTACCACCTATATCTTGTGGCCAATCTTCAATCATAATAAAATTCATCATGGTAATTGCTACCGCCAAACCGATACAACCATATATAAAAGATGTTATCGCTATTTTAGTTGGAGCAAGACCCATTGCCTTATCTAGTCCGTGAACCGGAAAAGGACAATAAACTTCCTCAATATGATGTTTAGCTTCTTTTACTTTTTTGACTGCGAGCATTAACACGTCGTCATCTGTATAAAGTGCATGTATAACTTTAGATGCCATATCTACTTATTGTTATTTAATATCTTAGCCTGACCTGCCCAATCATCACGTTGTGCTCTTCCTTGGAAAGAACCGGTAATTGAATCTAACAAGTTGTATTCTTTTTCAGTCATTTTACTCACCTGAGAAAATTTAAATATCCCAATCTGATTCAATGTTTTTTCCATTTGAGGTCCAATACCCTTAACCATTTTCAAATCATCTGGACTCTCTTTTGTAGCATCAAATACCCCTAGTGAAGTTAATAAAGACGAAACCTGATTCTTTTCATCATCAACAGGAATAGACCTCTCTTCTACTTCTGCTACGGTTCTATTTATTACTACTGTTTTCTTTATTTCATATAATGGTTTACCAGCATCACGTAATTTTTTATATTTTTCACCTGAAGCTTTCATTATAGATTTCACCTCTGCTTGCGCTATTACAGGGAAAGTTCTAGAATATAATAAGAACAACACAAAGAAGAACCCTATAGTACCTATAAATATTCCAATATCCACAAAAGTTGGAGAGAACATTGTCCAAGAAGATGGTAAGTAATCACGGTGCAATGAAGTAACGATAATTACAAAACGTTCAAACCACATACCAATATTTACTACAATCGATATAAAGAAAGAGAACATAATACTTGTTCTTAACTTTTTAGACCACATGAATTGTGGGGAGAATACATTACAAGTCATCATAGACCAATATGCCCAAGCATAAGGACCGGTTGCTCTATTTAAGAAGGCATACTGCTCATATTCTACACCAGAATACCACGCCATAAACAATTCTGTAATATAAGCACAACCCACAATAGAACCCGTTAACATAATAACAATGTTCATTAACTCTATATGTTGTACTGTAATATAATCTTCTAAGTTACACACTTTTCTCATGATGATAAGCAAGGTATTTACCATTGCAAATCCAGAGAAGATAGCTCCGGCCACAAAATACGGAGGGAAAATAGTTGTATGCCAACCTGGAATTACCGAAGTAGCAAAGTCAAAAGATACAATGGTATGCACAGAAAGTACTAATGGAGTTGCCAAACCTGCTAGCACCAAAGAAACTTCTTCAAAACGTTGCCAATCTTTTGCTCTACCTGACCATCCAAAACTTAATAAGCTATATATTTTCTTTTGAAATGGACGAACAGCTCTATCTCTAATCATCGCGAAATCAGGTAAAAGACCTGTCCACCAGAATACTAAAGAAACGGATAGGTATGTTGAAATTGCGAATACATCCCAAAGTAAAGGAGAGTTGAAGTTTACCCATAAAGAACCAAATTGGTTTGGAATAGGCAATACCCAATACGCCAACCAAGGACGCCCCATGTGAATGATTGGAAACAAACCAGCCTGTACCACTGAGAAAATTGTCATGGCTTCCGCAGAACGGTTTATTGCCATTCTCCATTTTTGACGGAAAAGTAATAATACTGCCGAGATTAGTGTTCCTGCGTGACCAATACCTACCCACCATACAAAGTTGGTAATATCCCATGCCCATCCAACAGTTTTATTCAATCCCCATGTTCCAATACCTGTTGATATTGTATAAATAATACACCCAATTCCCCAAAGGAATGCTACCAAGGCGATTGTAAAAACAATCCACCATTGCTTATTGGCTTTACCTTCAACAGGAGCAGCAATATCCACAGAAATATCGTGGTAGCTTTTGTCTCCCAGTACTAGAGGTTTTCGAATAGGTGCTTCGTAATGCGACGCCATATTTTATAGTATAGTTACGTTGATCTTTATTAACTTTTTATGCTTCTTCTGTATTTCTCACTTTTACATGATAGAATACATTTGGTTTTGTTCCAACACTCTCTAGCAAGTGATACATACGATCACTTTCTTTAAGATGAGCTATTTCACTTTCCTTATCATTGACATCTCCAAAAACCATAGCACCACTACTACAGGCAGCAGAACAAGCAGTTTGGAATTCTCCATCTTTAATTACACGACCGTCTCTCTTAGCATCTAAAATAGTCTTTTGTGTTTTTTGCATACACATGGAGCATTTTTCCATAACCCCTCTAGAACGAACAGTAACATCTGGATTGATTACCATCTTACCTAAATCGTTATTCATATGATAATCAAACTCGTCATTGTTATTATACAAGAACCAGTTAAATCTACGAACTTTATACGGACAGTTGTTGGCACAATATCTAGTACCTACACATCGGTTATACGCCATATGATTTTGCCCTTGACGACCATGTGAAGTTGCAGCAACAGGACAAACAGTCTCACAAGGAGCATGATTACAATGTTGACACATTACAGGCTGAAAAGCCACCTGAGGATTTACTGCTGGATCTTCCAACTCGCCAAAACCACTTAATGAGCCTTTATCTCCAGTTAACCCATCAAATTCATCTTTCTTAGTATTATCACCTCCAAAGGTATCCTCAGAAGAATAATACCTATCGATACGCAACCAGTGCATATCTCTTGATTTTCTAACTTCATCTTTACCTACAACAGGAACATTATTTTCTGCGTGACATGCAATAACACAAGCACCACATCCCGTACAGGCATTTAAGTCTATCGATAAATTAAAATGATGCCCTATAGAACGATCAAAGCTATCCCATAAATCAACCGAAGTAGCTAAAACCTCTTGGTGATCTAAAGAAACCATTGGCTGAATATTCCATTCTTCAGCATCTTTAGTATTAAATATTTCAAGGGTAGTTTCCTTAATAATATCTCCTCTACCCATTAATGTTTTATGCAACTGAACACAAGCAAACTCATGGTTTCCTGCAGATTTTTCAATAGTTACAGATTGAATATTTGAAAAATTCTGATACAAAGGATAAGCATTCACGCCTGTCTGCATTTCAGATTTCATCCCTTCTTTCTTTCCATACCCGAAAGAAAGACCAATAGACCCTAATGCCTGACCTGGTTGAATAATCACAGGAACTTGATCAACAGCAACACCATTAACTGTGATTTTAGCATAACTACCATCTAGACCTCCATTTGCAACATTTTCATTTACAAATCCAAGTCGTTCTGCATCAGCTTTAGAAACAGTAACATAGTTATCCCAAGATACTCGTGTAATAGGATCTGGAAATTCCTGTAACCATGGATTATTAGCCATTTGACCATCACCCATACCTGTTTTTGCATACAAGGTTAATTCCATTTCAGCATTTGTAGCTGAGGCTAAACTACGAAGCGCAGATGCTAATGGAACTGTATTCACAGTTTCATCCACAACAGTAGACACTATAGCAGCATTTAACTGATCTCCTAAGGAAGTTTGTGTAGCAATATAAACACCATCATGTAATGCTTTATTCCATTCACTTTCCCCTAAAACACTTGAACTCCAAGTAGCTTTTATATAATCATAATACGTCTGATCACTTCCCATCCACACCAAAAGTGAAGATTGAAACTGACGCGTATCAAATAATTCTTTTATCGTTGGCTGTATTAAACCATAATGTCCTTTTTTCATTTGAACATCACCCCAAGATTCTAAGAAATGTGGAGCAGCAGCAACATACTGAGAAATTACTGTAGTTTCATTTGTATTGGTAGAAAAATCGACAGATAATTCTACATTCTTAAGACCCTCTACAAAATCTACAGCATTTGGCAATGAATATACTGGATTAACAGCATCCATTATAATAGCTCCAACTCTACCAGCTTTCATATCAGAAATTAAAGCACTTACAGCCTTAACACTTCCTTGTCTTGTATATTTTGGAGATACAGTATCAAAAGCAGCACTATTCAACATTTCGTTTATAGCCAACACAACAGTTTGTGCATTTTGATCATCTAAACCTGTAACTACAACCGCTTTAGAACCAGCTTTTCTTATTTTAGCAACTGCATCATCAATAACTTTAGATACCGTATCTGAAAGATCTCCACCTACAGCAGCATTATTTAATTTAGCATATAAGTTTGCTAAAGCTACTTTTTGCTCACTTGGCTTTAAAGGAATTCTCTTGTCTGCATTTGCACCTGTTAAAGACATATTTGCTTCAAACTGAATATGCTTGGACATTTTACCTTTTTGAGGAACACGCCCTTTAGCATAACCACTATCAAAACCTCCACCTTGCCAATCCCCTAAGAAATCAGCACCAAAAGAAATAATAATATCCGCCTTAGAAAAATCATAATCCGCTAAAGCTCTTTCTCCATATTTAGCCTCAAAAGCATTTAAAGCGCTATCTTCAGAAATAGCATCATAAGTAACATGATTTACATTACCATATACTGCTTTAAATTCACTAATTAATTTAGAAGTAGATGGGCTAGCATACGTCTGAGTTAATAAAGCAATTTGTTTTCCAGAGTTTTTCAAAGCATTCAACTTTGACTTTACTGCCGCATCTAAATCACTCCAATCAACAGCTTCACCATTGAAAGATGGTCCTTGCAAACGCGTACTATCATACAATCCTAAAACAGAAGCATTCACTCTTGCATTTGCCCCGCCATTTACTTTAGCATCTGTATTATTAAGTATAGAAATTGGCCTTCCCTCTCTAGTTCGAACCAAAACACTCGTAAAATCAAATCCGTTAGCTATAGTTGTGGCGTAATAATTCGCTACACCAGGTATAATATTTTCTGGTTGCACTACATAAGGAATAGACTTAACTACTGGACCTTCACAAGCTGCCAATGTAGCAGCTGCCGTACTAAAACCAACATATTTCAAGAAATCTCTTCTATTTGTTGATGAAGAAGCCAAATTTTCTTTGTCTCCCAAAAACTCATCCACAGGAATATCTTGAACAAACTCATTATGTCTTAGCGCCTCAACAATGGAATCGTTAGGATTTAACTCCGCCTCACTTTTCCAATATTTTTTGTTTGATGCCATACGTATATCTCTGAAATTATCTTCTTGTTAAATCTATTAATAGTGACATTTACCACATTCTAATCCTCCCATTTGAGCCGCAGTAAGGTTTTCAACGCCATACTTCTTAGAAAGTTCAGCATGAATTTTATCGTAATACTCATTCCCTTCAACCTTGACATTTGTCTCTCTATGACAGTTTATACACCAACCCATTGTCAAAGGTGAATATTGATGCATTATTTCCATTTCTTCCACTGGTCCGTGACAAGTTTGACATTCAATTCCGGCTACAGAAACATGTTGAGAATGGTTAAAGTATGCAAAATCAGGAAGATTATGAACTCTTACCCATTCCACAGGCTTACTTTTACCCGTATATTTTTGATTATCTTCATCCCAACCTACAGCTTTATAAAGCTCCTTGATCTGAGCAGTATAAAACTCATTCGTATACCCATTAGCCAAATCCTCCTGAGAGGGACCCTCCGGATTACCAGTATATTCAGAAATGGACTTATGACAATTCATACAAACATTTAAGGAAGGAATTCCAGATGTTTTAGAAACTCTAGCAGAAGAGTGACAGTACTTACATTCTATCTTATTATCTCCAGCATGAATTTTATGTGAATAATGAATTGGCTGTACCGGAGCATAACCCTGATCAACCCCAACCTGCATCATCCAGCCATAGGCAAAATAAGCACTTCCTAATAAGAGAAATATTGTAGTAACTAAAACCAAAAATTGATTTTGAGCAAAAGCCTTCCAAATTGGAGTTCTTTTCTCCGAAGCTTCTTTTTCAACAAGAACACCATTAGCCTCTGCTATTCTTCTAAGTGTTGAATTCACCAAGAACAACATCATCACTAACAAAGCAAACACCAATACTAAAGCACCCAAAATAATCTCATTAGACACCCCATTACTCTGAGAGCCACTACCTGGAGCAGCAACTGTAGCAGCTTGAACAGGAGCAGGAGGCGGAGCAGCTGCATATGCTAATATATCATCAATATCAGCATTAGACAAAGTAGGAAAAGGAGTCATTGCTGCTTTATTATACTCATTGTATAATTTATTAGCATAAGCATCTCCAGATGCTATCACACCCGAGCTGTTTTTAATCCAAGCGTAAACCCACTCTTTATCCAAACCTTCATCTGCCAAACGAGATTCAACATTAGCAAGAGCAGGACCCGTCATTTTTTTATTCAAAGAATGACAAGCAGCACAATTCTGATTAAACAATGATTTACCTTTTGCGGCATCACCTGCAGACGCATTTTCGTCTTGCGAAAAAAGAGTAGCTGAAAAAAACAGACAAACTACCAGACTGATACCTAAAACTTTAGAAAATTGATTGCGGTACGGAACCTTTTTCATATTAAAATTATTTCTATTGATTCCTTGGCATGATTATTTCAATTACTAAGAATGTAATCAAAAATACGCATTGAAATCGAATGCAAAAATACGACATAGACTTTATTTGCGAAATGTTAAGGTATTTATAATTTATAATTTATAACAATTCTAAATAAAAATATGTTGTTTTCCTTATTCATTAAAAAATTACTTTTGCACTACACTATAAAACACCAAATAAAAAAGCAATGAAAATTATAATTAACACCTTGATTTTTACCATTTTCACTTTGCATTGCACAGCACAGCAAGGAAAAATTAATCTAGAACAAGATGTGAAAATCTCCAAACTACTAGATTTTTATAAATCTTCAGACGCGAGTTCAGGATCCTACCAAATTCAAATCTACAATGGCCCCCTTAGTGGTGCTAACAGACAAAAAGCAAATTTGGATGTTGATTTCCCTGGATGGAACTCAAAAATTATACATGTAGATACAGATTATAGAGTTCGAATTGGCGGAATCAAAACGGCATTGGAAGCTGAAAGAAAATATATTGAAGTTAGAAAAAAATACCCTGCGGCCATTATTATTACTCCAAAGTAATTTTAAAAATCTGTTTTTCAAAAATACATAGTAACCAATGCAACTCCAGAAAAACAAGATCTACATTTCTATATCGAACAACCCAACTACAAATAAATAGTTAAGGCACAAAAATTCAAATAAAAAAGGATCCAAAATTGGATCCTTTTTTTATTGTTAATCTATGTAAGATAATTTATTTCAATTTCTTCTTAACGGCAACTTCTTGGAATCCTTCAATGATATCAAGTTCCCTAATATCATTGTAATTTTTCACCTGAATACCACAATCGTATCCTTTCGCTACTTCTTTAACATCATCTTTAAATCGTTTCAATGATGATAATTCGCCAGTAAATACAACAACACCATCTCGAATTAATCGAATTCCAGCGCTTCTTAATATTTTTCCACTGGTCACCATACAACCTGCTATAGTTCCAATTTTAGAAATTTTAAATGTCTCACGAATTTCAGCAGTACCCGTAATCTCCTCTTTCATTTCAGGAGATAGCATACCTTCCATTGCATCTTTCAGATCGTTAATTGCATCATAAATAATAGAATACATTCTGATATCTATCTCTTCATTGTCTGCCATAGTTCTAGCATTACCCATTGGTCTTACATTAAACCCAATAATAACAGCATCTGAAGCAGAAGCTAATAATACGTCAGATTCCGTAATAGGACCTACCGCTTTATGAATAATATTCACTTGTATTTCAGCCGTAGACAATTTCTGGAATGAATCTGTCAATGCCTCTACAGAACCATCAACATCACCTTTAAGAATAATATTTAACTCTTTAAAGTCTCCTAATGCAATACGTCTTCCAATTTCATCAAGTGTAATATGACGCTGTGTTCTAACAGATTGCTCACGAAGTAATTGACCTCTCTTAGCGGCGATTTGTTTAGCCTCACGCTCATCTTCCAAGACATTGAATTTATCCCCTGCTTGAGGAGCACCGTCAAGTCCTAAAATTGATATTGGCGTAGATGGTCCAGCAACCTTAATACTATTTCCACGCTCATCGTGCATCGCTTTAACCTTACCGCTACAAGTACCAGCCAGAACATAATCTCCTATTTTCAAAGACCCTGCTTGCACCAATACTGTTGACACATAACCTCTACCTTTATCTAAGAATGCCTCAACAACAGTACCTGTTGCCAATTTATCTGGATTTGCTTTAAGCTCTAATATCTCAGCCTCTAACAATACTTTTTCTAATAACTCTTTAACTCCTTGACCAGTTTTGGCAGAAATATCATGAGATTGAATTTTTCCACCCCAATCTTCTACCAATAGGTTCATTTGAGCCAAACCATCTTTAATCTTTTCAGGATTAGCCGTTGGTCTATCTATCTTATTTATTGCAAAAACTATCGGAACACCCGCTGCTTGCGCATGACTAATAGCTTCTTTTGTCTGAGGCATAATATCATCATCAGCCGCTACCACAATAATTGCAATATCAGTAACTTGTGCACCACGAGCACGCATCGCTGTAAAGGCTTCGTGACCTGGAGTATCTAAAAATGCTATTTTTTGACCGCTATCCAAAGTAACCCCGTACGCACCAATGTGCTGAGTAATACCTCCACTTTCTCCAGCAATAACATTTTCTTTTCTTATATAATCAAGTAAAGATGTTTTACCATGATCCACATGACCCATCACAGTAACAATAGGGGCTCTTTCTTTTAAATCTTCAGGAGCATCAATTTGCTCTTCAATTGCTTCTTCAATTTCAGCAGAAACAAACTCAACTTCATAACCAAACTCTTCAGCAACTATGGACAGCGTCTCAGCGTCTAAACGCTGATTCATTGTAACCATTATACCAAGTGACATACACGCAGAAATAATCTTCGTAGTAGAAACATCCATCATTGTTGCAACTTCATTAGCTGTAACAAACTCAGTAACTTTTAAAATTTTACTTTCAAGTTCTTGCTGTTCAAGATCTTTTTCAGTCTGTTGACGGTGTTGATCTCTTTTATCTCTTCTATACTTAGCTCCCTTGCCTTTTTTAGATTTACCTTGAAGTTTCTCCAAAGTCTCTCTAACTTGCTTTTGAACATCCTCTTCAGTTGGCTCAACTTTAGCTACAGGATTAAAACGTTGTACAGGACCTCTTCTAGGACCAGAACCACTATGTTGCGCAGGCCTAACTGTTCGAGGACCAGCATTATTTCCTGGTTTAGAGCCAGGAGTTGTATTATTACTTACAATACGTCTTCTACGTTTCTTTTTATCAGCAGCATCACCTGCTTTTGGAGCTTCTTTCTTTTTCTTTGGTTTCTCAAATTTAGAAAGATCAATTTTATCACCAGTAATTTTTGGCCCCGAAAGTTTTTTGTATTGCGTTGTTAAAGTTTCTGACTCAGCAGGCTTATCTTCAGCTTCGACAGCAGGAACAACCTTCTCTTCAGCTTGAACTTTAACCTCAACCTTTTCCTCCTTAACCTCAGGAGCTTCAACCTTTTTCGGCTCAGCTTTAGCCTTGGATTTAGCTTTAGTAGGAGCTAAATCGATCTTATCAATTACTTTAAACTTTGGTCTTTCTGCTGCAGCCTTAACTACTTCAACTTTAGTTTTCACTTCTTCTGAAGGTTTTTCCACAGGTTTCTCAACCTCTTTAGGCGCCACAGGTTTAACCTCTTCTGCCTTCTTCTTGTTTAAATCTATTTTCCCAACAGTCTTAGGTCCAGATAATTCTGCCTTACCCCTAATAACTTGTTCAGCAGCTTTTTTCTCCCGCTCTACTCTTCTTTCGTCCTGCTCCTGTTCAAGTTGCTGTCTTATAGCTTCTTTCTCTTTCCTTTTCTCCTCACCAACTTCTTTAGATGCAACCTTTTTACTCATGTCCGTTTGGAACTCATCCAAAAGTACTTGATATACCTCATTAGAAATTTTAGTGGTAGGCCTTGCGTCCACATCATGACCTTTGGAACCCAAAAAATCTACCGCCCTGTCGAGTGAAATATTCAGTTCCCTTAGGACTTTATTAAGCCTTATTGTTGCATTATCTGCCATAAATACTTGTTACTATACTTGAAATTTCTTGCTAATATATAGCTTAATCTGCTAATTCCTCTTTTAAGATACGTACAACTTCTAAAATTGTCTCCTCTTCCAAATCTGTTCGTTTCACTAGATCATCGACATCCTGCTCTAATACACTTCTTGCAGTATCCATACCTATCTTCTTAAACTCCTCAATAATCCATGCTTCGATTTCATCAGAGAATTCTGTTAATTCCACATCTTCCTCTACACCTTCACGGAATACATCTATTTCATAACCAGTTAATTGCCCAGCCAATCTAATATTATGACCTCCTCTACCAATAGCTTTCGAAACTTCTTCTGGTTTCAAATAAACTTGAGCAGTCATTTTCTCATCATTCAACTTTACGGAAGAAACACGAGCCGGACTTAATGCCCTAGTTACCAATAACTGCGGGTTGCTTGTCCAATTAATAACATCAATATTTTCATTACCAAGCTCTCTAACTATTCCATGAATACGAGATCCTTTCATTCCCACACATGCTCCTACAGGGTCGATACGATCATCATAAGAATCTACTGCTACTTTTGCTTTTTCACCAGGAATTCTAACTACTTTTTTAACTGTAATTAAACCATCAAAAACTTCTGGAATTTCCTGAAAGAACAATTGCTCCAAAAATGCGGGAGCCGTTCTTGACATAATAATTACCGGCTTATTACCTTTTAACTCAACACTTTCAATTACACCACGAACGTTATCGCCTTTTCTAAAGAAATCAGAAGGAATCTGTTTCTCTTTAGGCATAATAATTTCATTCCCTTCATCATCTAACAAAATAACCACCTTGTGTCTGATGTGATGCACTTCAGCAGTATAGATTTCACCTTCTAAATCTTTAAACTGCTTGTATATTGTAGTATTATCATGTTCATGAATCTTAGATATTAAGTTTTGACGTAATGCCAAAATAGCTCTTCTACCTAACTGTATTAATTTAACCTCTTCAGAAACATCTTCACCCACTTCAAAATCAGGCTCTATTTTACGAGCTTCAGTTAAAGATATCTCTTCATTAGGTTCTTCAACCTCTCCATCCTCAACAACAACACGATTTCTCCAGATTTCTAAATCTCCTTTGTCCGGGTTTATAATGATATCAAAGTTATCATCAGATCCAAATTTTTTCTTTAAAGCGTTTCTAAAAACATCTTCTAAAATCGCCATTAGCGTTACCCTGTCAATGAACTTATCGTCCTTAAATTCCGAAAAAGATTCGATCAGCGCAATATTTTCCATGTTGAACTACAATTAAAATTTTATAATAACTTTTGCTTCTTGAATATCAGAAAAATCAATTTCTTGTTTTTTCTGAACTGTTATCTTGCCTTTACCAATTGGTTTAGGCTCTCTAGCCTTCCATTCTAAAATGATTCCCTGATCATTAGCATCAGTTAATACACCTTCAAATTTACCATCTTGAGTCTTGACTTCCAACTCTCTACCAATATTCTTTTTATACTGCCTTGGCATAACCATTGGAGTTGTAGCGCCTACTGAAGCTACTTCTAACGAAAAATCTTCTTCCTCCCTATCTAAATTATGCTCAATAGCTCTACTTATTGCCATACAATCCTTCAGAGCAACACCATTGTCACCATCTAGAGTTATATTGATTTTATTCCCCGGTCCTACAGTAAAATCTATTAAAAAAATAGACTCATTCTCCTTTAAACCTGCCTCTAATAATGCTAATACTTTTTCTTTGAACATAAAATTAAGTAATAAAAGAGGGGACAAATTGTCCCCTCATATATACTATTCATCCTTACAGCGGTGCAAATATACAACTTTTTTCAACATACAATTATATTTACGACTACAAGATTTCACAAGCGAAACAAAATTCTTTTTAAAAATTAAAATCCCCACTCTTTTCAGAGCGGGGATTAACTTAATTTCAGTTGGTCCACAAGGACTCGAACCTTGAATGACGATACCAAAAACCGGAGTGTTACCAATTACACCATGGACCAATACCTCTAAAAGAGGTGCAAATTTAATACAAAGTTTTACATCTACAAATTTTTTAAAAGAATAATTAAAAAAATGAAAAGATCGTATGTTAAAGGTTTACGAAAAAATGAATACCATATCTATTATAATTACTAAATTCGCCGTAATTGGTAAATTATAACATAGATGTTTTCTAAGAATTTTGAAAGATGGGACTCCATTTTAGGATGGGTTGTTTTTTTTATTGCATTAATAACTTATGGCATTACCGTAGAGCCAACTGGAAGTTTCTGGGATGCGGGAGAATATATTGCCACATCAGCCAAACTACAAGTAGGCCACCCACCAGGGGCACCCCTATTGCAAATGATAGGAGCATTCTTTTCCATGTTTGCACTTGAGCCAAATCAAATTGCAGTAATGGTTAATTATGTTTCAGGGGTATCTAGCGCCTTTACCATTTTATTTATGTTTTGGACGATTACCAACCTTACAAAAAAATTAATAGCAAAGGAAGAAGCAATTACCAACAGTAAAGCCATTGCAATTCTAGGAAGTGGATTAATCGGCTCTCTAGCTTTTGCTTATTCTGATAGTTTCTGGTTTAATGCCGTTGAAACAGAAGTGTACTCTATGGCTAGTTTTATTATGGCTGTATTACTATGGATGGGCTTAAAATGGGTTGATAATATAAACCATCCTAGAGGAAATAAATGGCTTGTACTCATATCATATGTAGTAGGATTGACATTTGGTATCCAATTTATGGGCTTTTTGGCTATTCCATCGATAGGTCTTCTTTACTTTTTCAAAAAATACAAAACCACTACTGTAAAAAACTTTTTACTAGCAAACATCATAGTAGTAGCTATTTTAATGCTGGTTTATAAATTTTCACTTACTTATGTATTAGTAGCTTTCGGTTGGAGTGAGGTGTTTTTTATCAACACTATAGGTCTTCCTTTTAACTCTGGATCTATTATAATGGGACTCCTTTTTATAGCTACTTTCTATTTTGGATTACGCTATACTCGAAATCATAATTTCAAGACTGCCAATACCATTGTATTATGCTTACTATTTTTATTTTTAGGTTTTTCATCATGGCTCATGCTTCCTATTAGAGCAAATGCAAATGTAGTGATCAATGAAAATGACCCTTCTGATGCTCGTTCTTTACTAGCCTACTACAATAGAGAACAATACCCAGGTGTTGAAAGTCCGTTTTATGGTGCCTATTTTTCAAATGCTTTTGCTGCCGCAGGGGAAGAGAAAGATGACAAGCCTAAATATGAAAAAGATGAAAAAGAAGGCAAGTACGTAATTGTTAACAAATTTAAAAATGCAACACAAGGCCCCAACAAAAAGCATGTAGGTTTACTACCAAGAATGTGGAGCGAGCAAAATGTTGAGAATTACATGCGTTATTTTGGGCCTTTGGATTTTAAAACAAAATCTAATAATGAAGAATTAAGAGCTGCTGTTGCCCAATTAAGAAGTGGCTATGCCAAAGGTGAGGTTAGCGAAGCCCAGTATGTTCAGTTTTTAAATAGATTTAGTGACTATATAGAGGTGCAACCACCAACATTATGGCAAAACATTAAATACATGTTCGAATTTCAATTCGGATATATGTATTGGCGCTATTTTATGTGGAACTATACCGGCAAGCAAAACGACAAGCAAGGGCGTTATGATGATAATGGCAATTGGATTAGTGGAATAAATTTCATTGACTCCATAAGACTAGGGAGTCAAGATAATCTTCCCAGCGATATCTTAAACAATAAAGGAAGGAATACATATTTCTTTCTACCCTTACTATTAGGTATTATTGGTATACTTTTTCAGATTGGTAAAAACCCGAAACAGTTTTGGGTGCTTTTTATTTTCTTTTTATTTACAGGAATCGCCATTCAATTTTACACTAATCCTTATATATTTCAACCAAGAGAAAGAGACTACTCTTTAGTTGGCTCATTTTACATTTTTGCTATATGGATCGGATTAGGCGTTTACGGCATCTTTGATGCCCTAAAGAAATTAATTAGCCCTAAAATACTAGCTCCAGCAATTACGATACTTTGTCTCTTCGCTGTACCCACTTTAATGGCCTATCAAAACTGGGACGACCATGATAGATCTAACAGATTTACAGCCAAATCTACCGCAAAAGCATATCTCAACTCAACTGAAGAAAATGCAGGCGCAATACTATTTACAATTGGTGACAACGATACCTTTCCGTTATGGTACGCCCAAGAGATAGAAAACTATAGGACAGATGTACGCGTCATAAACACAAGTCTTTTTGCGACAGATTGGTACATAGACCAAATGAAAAAGAAAGCCTACGAAAGTGACCCGATACCATCTCAACTTACCCACGAACAATACAGAGTAGGTTCTAGAGATGTGGTTTACTATCAAAACGTAGATCAATTATATAATAAGACCATATCAGAATCTCGCTGGGATATCAAGGCCTTCATGGAATGGATAGGTAGTGATGAGCCTAGAACCAAATTACGTAGTGTAATAGGTGCTTCTCAGGAGCAAGATGTTACAGATTATCCTGAAAACACCCTTGACATTGTTTTTTATCCTACAAATCATATTCGGATTCCCGTAAATAAAAAGAATGTTTTGGAGAGTGGACTTGTCAAGGTAAAAGATTCTGCTTTAATAGTTGACTATATAGATATTGAATTACCCAAAAGCGCATTACCAAAAAATAGGCTTTTAATGCTAGACATTATAGCTAACAACGATTGGAAACGTCCTATTTACTTTTCAGGAGGTAGTTTTGATGATGGCGAATATATTTGGATGAAAGACTATTTACAATTAGATGGATTGGTTTATAAATTAGTACCTATCAAAACGACCAATGCCAGTTCTTATGAAATGGGTAGAATTGATTCTGATTTAATGTATGATATTGTCAAAGAATGGGAATGGGGTAATTCTGGAAGCTCAAAGATTTACCATGATCCACAGACTAGAATTCAGGGACTTTCTTTTAGAGGGAATATTGCACGCTTAGTCGAAACCTTAATCAATGAAAATAAAATAGACAAGGCCAAAGAAATGATTGACATTGCTATGATCAACATGCCTGTTGATTATTATGAATATTATGCTTTTGTTGAGCCTTTTGTCGACGGATATTATAAAGTTGGCGAAACTCAAAAAGCTAGAGACCTATTTGCTCAATTAAAAACTAAATATCAGGAGCGTTTAGAATATTATGCTACAATGCCTTTAGACCAACAATACGAAAAACTAAATGATATCATTACAGACATGGAGGCATACAATAGAAATATTGATATTGTCATCAGAAATGGAGATAGAGAGATTGCTGAAAAAGAAACTTTAATCTTTAATGAATACATCGACAAATTTAGCCGATTTGTAGATGGCAGCCAAGATCCTTTAATTCGTGATACATCACCCGCTAGCGATCCTGATTTGATTGATTCAAGTGAAATTAACAATACTAGTATAGAATCAGAAAGAGATACTGTTCCAGTAGTACAAGAATAGCAAACATAAAAAAACCGAGATCTTCATCTCGGTTTTTTTATATAAAATCTTTTTTACATATACTCGTTTAAAATACCAATGAGCGTATTGGCATCTTGTTCTCCACTTTGACGCCATACCATTTCACCACTCTTATAAATCATTAAGGTAGGCAAGCCTTTCACTCTTAAAGCCTGTGAAAGCTCTTTATTCTTATCCACATCAATCTTAATCACCTTCCCTTTATCACCTAAAGCTGCAGCAACATCACGTAACACAGCATGCATTGCGGTGGATTGTTCATTCCACTCCGCATAAAAATCCAGCAAAACTGGAGTTTTTGATTCTATTAGCTCACCAAATTTAGACATACTAGAATGTTTGGATTCATTAATCAAATGTAAGAAAAAATGTTAAAAAAAGAATTTCTAATTATTTTTTGTCATTTTTCCTATTTGAACACCTAGACTAAAGGCTTCTTTTTTAACGTAATTACGGTAATTTCCGGCCAGATACCTACACGCCCTGGATAACCAAGAAAACCTAAGCCTCTGTTCACATTTATATACTGCCCTAGTTCTTCATAAACTCCAGCCCAATATTTATAGCGCCACTTCACAGGACTCCATTTGATCCAACCCGGGATTTCTATGCCAAATTGCATCCCGTGGGTATGCCCACTAAGCGTCAAGTGGTAATGATATTCATCTTGTATTACTTTATCCTCCCAGTGACTTGGATCGTGGCTTAACAAGATTTTAAAATCATCTTTAGAAATTTTTTCTACAGCCTTTTTTAAATCTCCTGCTTTTTTAAAACCTCCTCTACCCCAATTTTCAACACCAATAAGCGCTATTTTATCATCACCTTTACTCAAATAGCGACTATCATTCAAAAGTAAATCAAAACCAATTTCTTTTTGAAGAATTTTTAAATTCTCTAAATTTTCGGCTTTTTCTTCTTCTGTATCCCAATCTACATAATCTCCATAATCATGATTTCCTAAGACGGAAAATTTACCATCTTTGGCTTCTAACGTAGAAAAGAGTTCTTTCCAAGGGTGCATCTCTTCCGTCTTATTATTCACCAAATCTCCAGTAAACAACAGCACATCACTCTTTTGCTTATTTATTAGATGTATTGCATATTCTATTTTTTTTCTATTATCAAAACTACCACTATGCACATCTGAAATTTGTGTAATTTGATATCCATTAAATGCTTCAGGCAAATCATCGTATTCTAAGGTATACTTCAATACTTTAAAATTATATTTTCCTTTATACATTCCATACAGCAATGACCCAAACGGCAACGCAGCCATACCCAAAGCCACGATACTAAGAAAACGTCTGCGCTCAGGAAAAGTAAATTCTTTACTCACCCCAAATAACTTATGATACATACCTGCTAGAAGTCGAAAAATATCTTCCGAAAATAAAAAAAGAACAGTAACTAGATTAAAGGTTAACACTGTAAGTAAAAAACCAAATGCATAACTTTTAGGTCTACTCAAAACTCTACCATCTGCAGCACCAAAGGTGAATTGGTAAATAAAATTACCTACAACCAAAACTGAAATAAAAATAAAGGTGTAATACACCCAAGGATATCTAGATGCAGTTTTCAGAGCTTGCAATGCATAAAACCCTAAAACAATATAAATAATAACAAAAATTATCCAGCGTAGCATATCTTATTTTTTTACAAAGGTATTTTTAATTCAACAAAGCAATTACCCATTTAAAGTTTATTTAACCCTGTCTATAATATCTTTAATAATATCAATATTAGAAATAACTATTTTGTCTTCTTGCATAAGCTTAAAAGAACTCATTGGCAGTGCTCTTAAGTTGGCATTTTTTTCAAGTATCGTTGTTCCTGATAAATGTATAATGCGAAAGTTTTTTTCTTTAAACAACATGGCATTTTGAAGATGTATACCACTCCCTGGCATAATTATACAATTCACAGCCTTATGATGTAAAGCCACAAGTAATTCGATCCCCTCCACAGCTTTTTTTTGTTGCCCTGATGTTAATATACAATCAACCCCAATTTGTTCTAATTGCTCCAAAGCAACAAAGGGGTTTTTAATCCAATCAAAAGCTCTGTGGAATGTAAATTTTAATGTTTTCGCTGTTTCCTTTAATTCTTTACATCTTTCCACATCTAAAGCTAAGTCTGAATGCAAAACCCCTGAAACTACGCCATCAAAACCTAAATCCACACAAAGACTAATATCCTTTAGCATGGTATCAAACTCAAAAACAGAGTAGGTAAAATCACCGCTTCTGGGTCGAATTAAAACATGAACAGGAATCTTTATTTTTTCTCTCACACTTTTAAGTAAACCATAGGACGGTGTTATTCCACCAACACCTAGCTCTGCGCAAAGCTCAATTCGATCTGCACCCGCTTTTTGAGCATTTAATGCAGATTCTAAAGAATTCGCACACACTTCTACCAGCATATTCTTATATTTAAAACCCTAAAGTAATCAACACAAAAGTAACATGCAAAGACGAAAGTTTCTCAAAAACTCATCTATAGCAACTGCAGGCCTAATTTCTGCTCCATTAATTGCTTCTTCTAAAGAAAGAAGCACCTCTATTTCTCTGAACAACAATCCAGTTCTCCCTATTGTAATTGCCACTTGGAATGTTGAGAACGCAACTGCTAAAGCATGGGAAGTTTTAGACAAAGGAGGCAATTCATTAGATGCAGTTGAGCAAGGTGTAATGATAGAAGAAGCTGATGTAAATAATCAATCGGTAGGGAAAGGCGGAAGACCAGATCGAGATGGCAATGTAACTTTAGACGCTTGTATAATGGATGCCGCTGGTAATTGTGGCGCAGTACTTTGCATTGAAAATATTTTACATCCTATTTCAGTAGCCCGAAAAGTAATGGAAGACACACCACATGTAATGCTTGCCGGGAAAGGCGCCGAGCAATTTGCTTATGAAAAAGGATTCACAAAAGAAAATTTACTCACTCTAAAGTCTAAACAGGAATGGTTAGAATGGAAAAAAACTTCACAATACAAACCCATTGTGAATATAGAAAACCACGACACTATTGGCATGTTAGCTATTGATAAAACTGGCAATATTTCAGGGGCATGCACTACTAGTGGTATGGCCTATAAGATTGCTGGTCGTGTAGGAGATTCTCCGATTATTGGGGCAGGACTCTTTGTAGATAATGAAATAGGAGGCGCTACGGCTACTGGTGTTGATGAAGAAGTAGTACGTACTGTGGGTAGCTTTCTAATTGTAGAACTCATGCGTCAAGGAAAATCGCCTCAAGAAGCTTGCGAAGAAGGTGTTCGACGTATTATTGCAAAAAACAAAGAGAAACTAGATTTTCAAATTGGCTTTATTGCCATTAATAAAAAAGGAGAAACAGGAGGCTATTGCATTCAACCGGGATTTAGTTATCGTACATATTCAAAACATGGGCACATAAATAATATACCAGAATCTTATATTAAAGTATAAATTAAGAATTCAAATTAGATAATCTTCGTAGTTTTGAAATCCTACAATAAAAATTAAAATGGCAGACCAAAAAAGACTCTTTTTACTTGATGCATATGCATTAATATTTCGCGGCTATTATGCTTTAATCAAAAACCCACGAATCAATTCAAAAGGCATGGATACCTCTGCTATTATGGGATTCATGAATTCTCTTTTAGATGTAATCCGACGTGAAAAACCAGATCATTTAGCTGTTTGTTTTGATAAAGGAGGAAGTGCAGAGCGAACGGAATTATTCCCTGACTACAAAGCCAATAGAGATGCAACACCAGACGCCATAAAAATTGCCGTTCCATATATTCAAGATATTTTAAAAGCAATGCACATTCCTGTAGTTGTTCTAGAAGGCTGGGAAGCTGATGATATTATTGGTACGTTAGCAAAACAGGCCGAAAAAGAAGATTACAAAGTTTTTATGGTAACCCCTGATAAAGATTTTGGGCAATTGGTTTCCGAAAATATATTTATGTATCGTCCTGCGCGCATGGGTAATGGTATTGAAATTTGGGGAATACCAGAGATACAAAAACGCTTTGGTGTAGAACGCCCAGAACAAGTAATTGATTATTTAGGCATGATGGGCGATGCTAGTGATAATATTCCTGGGCTACCAGGTGTAGGCGACAAGACTGCAAAAAAATTCATTGAAGAATTTGGGTCCATGGAGAATCTTTTAGCAAACACGGATAAGCTTAAAGGTAAAATGAAAGAGAAAGTAGCAGCGAATGCGGAATTAGGTATGCTTTCAAAAAAGCTAGCTACAATCTGTATTGACTGCGATGTAACTTTTAATGCTGCAGATTATGAACTCACAATTCCGGATGCCGAAAAAGTTCAAATACTTTTTGAAGAATTAGAATTTAGAAGACTTAAAGATCAGTTTTTAAAATTATTTTCTACCGAAGAAGAAACAATAACAAACCAAGTAAGCAGCTCTCCTACTGCAAAAGCTCAAGTGAAAGAAGCCGGCGTAGGTCAATTTTCATTATTTGGAGGTGACCCCAACGTCATGCCCGAAACCATTCAAGACTTTTCGAGCAGAAAAACTATTAAGGATGTACCTCATGTATACCAAAGCGTAGCTACGGGTATGGCAATGAAGTTATTTTTACAAAACCTAATGAAGCAATCCTCTGTTTGTTTCGACACAGAAACTACGGGACTTAATCCACTTACAGCAACGTTAGTTGGTATAGCTTTCTCATGGGAAGCAGGTAAAGGGTTTTACATTGCTTTCCCAGACGACAGAACTCAAGCACAAGAACTAATTGAACAACTACGCCCTTTCTTCGAAGCCGAGGAAATTGAAAAAATTGGGCAAAATTTAAAATATGATATTAAAGTTTTAGATAAATATAAGATTACAGTAAAGGGGAAATGTTTTGATACGATGCTGGCTCATTATCTGATTAATCCGGATATGCGACATAATATGGATGTATTAGCAGAGACCTATTTAAATTATAGCCCTGTTTCTATTACTGAACTAATTGGCAAAAAAGGTAAAAATCAATTGAGTATGCGTGATGTACCTCTTCCGCAACAAACAGAATATGCTGTTGAGGACGCAGATATAACATTTCAATTAGCACAACATTTTAGACCAGAATTAGCAGAAGCAAAAACGGAGGTATTGTTTAATACTATAGAAATTCCACTTTTACATGTATTGGCTGATATGGAATTGGAAGGAATTAAACTAGATAAAGAATTCTTGAATTCACTTTCTCATGATTTGGATAATGACATTACAAATTTAGAAGCTAAAATATATGAAGCAGCCGGAGAAGAATTCAATATAGCATCACCAAAACAATTGGGTGAAATTCTCTTTAAAAAACTAAAGCTTGTTGATAAACCTAAAAAAACCAAAACAGGTCAATATTCAACAGCTGAAGATGTACTTTCTTATTTAGCTAAAGATCATGAAATTATTAGAAACGTATTAGAATACCGTGGTCTAGCGAAACTAAAAAGCACCTATGTAGACGCCTTACCTAATCAAGTAGAAGAAAGCACAGGAAGAGTACATACCGACTACATGCAAACTGTTGCCGCAACAGGACGCCTAAGCAGTAATAATCCAAATTTACAAAACATTCCAATCCGAACTGAAAGAGGAAAACAAGTTCGTAAAGCCTTTGTACCACGTAACGAAGACTACATCTTACTTGCTGCCGATTATTCTCAAATAGAACTTAGAATTATTGCAGCACTCAGCGATGAGACAACCATGATTGAAGCATTTAAAAACGGAGAAGATATCCATGCTTCCACCGCTTCAAAAGTATTTAATGTTCCAATTAGCGAGGTTACACGAGAACAACGTAGCAATGCAAAAACAGTAAATTTCGGAATTATATATGGCGTATCTGCCTTTGGACTAAGTAATCAAACCGATCTTTCAAGAGCTGAAGCCAAGGAGTTGATTGACACCTATTACAAAACATATCCTAAACTTCGCAACTACATGAGTGAATTGGTTGACTTTGCACGTGACAATGGTTATGTACAGACGGTACTAGGAAGACGTCGTTACTTAAAAGACATTAATGGCAGCAATGCTATTGTTCGCGGAGCTGCAGAAAGAAATGCAGTAAATGCACCAATACAAGGGAGTGCAGCAGATATCATCAAAATAGCGATGATTAATATTTACAAAAAACTAAAAGATGGCAAATATAAAACCAAGATGCTTTTACAAGTACATGATGAATTGGTTTTTGATGTGTACAAACCAGAGCTAGAAGAAATGAAAACTTTAATTAAATCTGAAATGGAAAATGCATATAAAATTGCAGTTCCACTAGATGTTGAAGTTGGCATAGGTGATAATTGGCTAGAAGCGCATTAAAAAAGAAAAAGCCTTTTGAATATTCAAAAGGCTTTTTCTTTATTTCTTTATTGCTTTTCAAAAACCGCTTCAGTACCCTTTAAGTTATCTTCATCTAATACTTCGCCCGGAATTATCATTACATCTCCCTCAATTTGAACAGTTATTATTTCAACAGCACCATTAGCGTCGATAAATGATAATTGATTACCCTCTAGTTCCCATACGGTTGTTTCTGTAATAACTGACTCAGGACATTCTATCAATAAACCAGTACCACTAACGTTTACATCCTTACCTGTTTGAGTAAAATCTTTATATAACGACGTAACCGTTAGATCGTTTTTAAAATCGAAAGTAAGAATATTACACCCTCCTGCTACCAAAACCGTTAAAATATCACACGTAAGCTTTACATTGCCAGTTGCTTCATTCGCGTCTATACCCGTAAATTTCCACTCCCCTATAATTGATAATGAATCATCAGCCGCTAATTTATCATTTGAACATGAAAAGGCCATTGCCACACATAAAAAAATGAATATTGTATTTTTTTTCATTTTGAAATAATAGTTAAGATTTGAATCTTAGTAACGAAAAAAAACATTCAATATTTTAAATTCAAATTGATTTTATAGAATTTAAAGAACTAATTTGCCAATTGAATCAAACAGAAACATCCCCCACTTTGCATCGGATTTTATACCAAACGAAAAAATAATTAAAGAATTTAGAAACAAGCATTTGTATTTCAAGTTTATAATTGTACATTTGCACCCCATTAATGGGGATTTAAGTGTTTAATAAATAAAAAAGTACTGTGGACGCATTAAGTTACAAGACAATTTCCGCGAACAAAGCAACTGTTGATAAGCAATGGGTGTTGGTTGATGCAGAAGGGGAGACATTAGGTCGTTTTGCTTCAAAAGTTGCAAAATTACTAAGAGGAAAATATAAGCCAAGCTTTACACCACACGTAGATTGTGGAGATAATGTAGTTATTATCAATGCAGAGAAGATAAACTTGACTGGTAATAAGTGGGAAAGCAAAACCTACGTTCGTCACACTGGTTATCCAGGTGGTCAAAGATTTCAAACTGCGAAAGAAGCATTAGCTAAAAATCCGGTTAGTATCGTAGAACGTTCTGTTAAAGGAATGCTTCCAAAAAATAAATTAGGAGCTGCTATATTTCGTAACCTAAAGGTTTATGAAGGGACCAAACATGGTCAAGAAGCTCAGAAACCAACTGTAATTAATTTAAACGACCTTACATAATGGACGTAATTCACAAAATAGGAAGAAGAAAGACTGCAGTTGCACGTATCTATCTTTCAGAAGGTGACGGTAAGATAACTGTTAACAAAAAAGATATTGGAGTATATTTTCCTACTGCAACTTTACAATATAAAGTAAAGCAAGCTTTCAGTTTAACTAATACTATTGACACTTACGATGTAAATGTAAATGTTTTTGGTGGTGGCATTACTGGTCAAGCAGAAGCTATTCGTTTAGCTTTATCTAGAGCTTTATGTGAAATAGATGCTGAGAATAGATTAATTCTTAAACCAGAAGGTTTATTAACAAGAGATCCAAGAATGGTTGAACGTAAGAAATTCGGTCAGAAGAAAGCTCGTAAGAAATTCCAATTCTCTAAACGTTAATATTGAATTTATTTCAGTAACTGTTTATCAGATAATAGGATTAATAAGCATACAATCTGAAGCTTAATCAGATTAACAAAAAGTTCATTGAAAACCCTGAAAAATATTTTTTCAGGGTTAAATTTTAAAATCAAGTTGTTGTTGTCCAAAGGCGAACAGCTTTTGGAAACTAGTTTAGCATCTAAATATTGGAGGCCACATAAAGTGCCACTTTAATATTGCTAATTCAACAGAACGTAAACTAAGTACAAAAAATGGCAAAAAAAATCGAAGTAAAAGACTTATTAGAAGCAGGTGTGCATTTTGGTCACCTAACAAGAAAATGGAATCCGAACATGGCTCCTTACATCTACATGGAGCGTAACGGTATTCACGTTATCAATCTTTACAAAACAGCTGCAAAATTAGAAGAAGCTAATGAAGCTCTTAAGAAAATTGCAGCATCAGGTAGAAAAATTCTTTTTGTAGCTACAAAAAAGCAAGCAAAAGATATCGTTTCAGAAAAAGTTTCAAAAGTAAATATGCCTTACATCACAGAAAGATGGCCAGGTGGTATGCTTACAAACTTTGTCACTATTCGTAAAGCTGTTAAGAAAATGGCTTCTATTGATAGAATGAAAAAAGACGGTACTTTCTTAACACTATCAAAAAAAGAACGCTTACAAGTTGATCGTTTACGTGCTAAATTAGAAAAAAACTTAGGTTCTATTTCTGAAATGACTCGTTTACCAGGTGCTTTATTTATTGTAGATACAATGCGTGAGCATATTGCAGTAAAAGAAGCGATTAAATTGAAAATTCCAATATTCGCTATGGCAGATACAAATTCTGATCCGCGATTATTAGATTATATTATTCCATCTAACGATGATGCTTCAAAATCTATCGAAGCTATATTATCTCATGTTACTGATGCTATTGCTGAAGGTTTATCTGAGCGTAAATCAGAAAAACAATCAGGAAAAGAAGGTGACGATGCAGAAAAAGTTCCTGCAAAAAAGAAAGTAGAAACTAAAAAAGCAGTTACTGAAACTCCTGAAGCAGCTCCTGTAGAAGCTAAAAAAGCTCCTAAAAAAGAAGCTAAAGAAGCTGACGATTTAACTAAGGTTGAAGGTATCGGCCCAAAAATTTCAGAAATTTTCCAAAGTTCTGGAATTAATTCTTTTGGAGATTTAGCCGAAAAATCAGAAGATGAATTAAATGTAATTTTAGCTGCTGCTGGTTCTAGATATGCATCTAAAAACCCAGCATCTTGGCCAAAACAAGCAAAAATGGCTGCTGATGGAAAATGGGATGAGTTAAAAGTATGGCAAGACAATACTAAAGGTGGTATTGAATAAATAAGTTAGTTAACTTATACCTACTAGTACAAACTAAATTTTTAATTAATAGTATAGCTACAATTATGACTTTCTAAAGTTATAATTGTAGCATAGTTTTAAAATCGATATAAAATGGTAAAAATTACCGCCGCAGAAGTAAACAAATTAAGACAAGCTACTGGTGCAGGAATGATGGACTGCAAAAATGCTTTAGTAGAAGCTGAAGGAAATTTTGATAAAGCAATAGAAGTTCTTCGTAAAAAAGGACAGAAAGTTGCTGCCAAAAGAGCTGATAGAGAATCTACTGAAGGTGCTGCAATTTCAAAACTGAATGCAGATAGCACTGTTGGTGTTGCAATAGTTTTAGGATGTGAAACTGATTTCGTTGGAAAAAACGAAAACTTTGTTGCCTTAGCAAACCAACTTGCTGACAAAGCCATAAACTTTAATTCTAAAGAAGATTTCTTAGCCTCTGATTTTGGCGGGATGACTGTTGCTGAAAAATTAGTTGAACAAACTGGTGTTATTGGTGAAAAATTAGAAATCACTGCATTTGAAAAGCTAGAAGCTCCATATGTTGGTACTTATGTACACATTAACAAAATTGCCGCTTTAGTAGGTTTATCTGCTAAAAATGAAGAAGTAGGTAAAGATGTTGCTATGCAAATAGCTTCTATGGGTGCTACTACATTATCTTATAAAGATTTTGACCCAGCTTTTATTGCTGCTGAAACAGAAGCAAGGATTGCTGTTATCGAGAAAGATAATGAAGAACTAGGTCGTTTAGGTAAAACACTTAAGAATGTACCTCAATACATCTCTATGGCGCAATTATCTGCTGACGTTTTAGCTAAAGCTGAAGAAGCTGCTAAAGCAGAACTTAAAGCGGAAGGTAAACCAGAGCAAATTTGGGATAAAATTCTTCCAGGAAAAATGGAGCGTTTTATTTCTGACAATACTACTCTTGATCAAGAACAATGTTTATTAGATCAAAATTTTATTAAAGATGAGAAAATAAATGTTGCTACTTATGTTGCATCAGCAGGAGATTTATCTGTAACAGGCTTTAAGCGTGTTGCCTTAGGATAATCTAAGACTTCAATACATATTAAAAAGCCGTAAACTTAATTGTTTACGGCTTTTTTTGTCTTTTTATTTCCAATCATCTTCCTCAAGTTCGAACATCTGGTTGACAGGTATTTCAAACACTTTACTCAATCGAAGTGCCAATACTGTAGAAGGTACATATTTCCCCAATTCCATTGCATTAATTGTTTGCCTACTTACGCATACCAATTCAGCTAATTTTCCTTGCGTAAAATTCTTTTTTGCACGTTCTACTTTAATACTATTCCGCATAGTTATCTGATTTTTTAAATTTCATCAACCTCCAATTAAACTTGATAACAAACAAAAGTAATACCGTAAACATATTGAAAACCATGACCCAAAAAAAGGAAAAATCATAAACCAATACGATCGCAAGCAGTAAAATAAAATAATTCATATACGTTGCCCACACTAAAGATCGCAAACGGATACTAGCAATAAACTCATCTTCATTTTTTTCTTTAGAAAAAGCGAGCATAAGTCCACCGACAATAACAAAAACAGCACATAACTCATTTAATATATTATTATTTGTAATTCCTATTAATGCATCCTTACCTATAAACTCATCAATAAAAATTGCCGGAACAGTTACATTTAAAAAATCCGGCTCCCATTCGCCTGCAATAGTTAAAATTCCTAAAAGAGCAGATGGCAACAAAATAAGCAATCCCCATTTCTTAAACTTAGCAGGTAGTAAATAATTTGTTTTCATAATGAATATTTTTACCAAAGTAGTATTATTTTTACTTTTAGACAAGTTTATTTTACATTAAGTAAAATAAACCATTCAATATTAGGCAAAAAAAAGCAACATCAATTGATGTTGCTTTTTTTGTCTTGCTACCTCTTTATTACCCCTTCATCCAAATACTTCGTAAAGCTAATTGTTCTTCTGTAGGATTAGTAACAGCTATAATTGTCTTGATTGTGACACTAGGCGTACCTACTTTTCCCGCCAAAGTTAATACCTCCCCTTCACGCATAACCTCCATAGTAATCTCTTTTTCTGGCGTCCACCCAAAACTCTGGCCAATAATTGGTCGTATACTTTCTAAAGTAATTGCAGTACCGTCAATAGTCGTAATAACATCACCACCTTGAACACCTAAATCGTTAAAAAAGCTATTTAATTCAATTCCTTTACGAATAAATATTGCATTATTATTAGCTTCATCAACATCTATATATGGTATTTGTCCCTTTAAAAAATATCCACTCTGCTCCTCTTTTGAGCCAATCTCTAAACCAACCTTACTAAGGTATTGAACATAATCTATTGGCTGGCCTCCTATTACATGTGTCTTAAAAAAAGCACCCACTTCGGGATAAGTCATGTGTTCTATTTCAGGAATTAAAGCATCATCCTTAAAAGGAATCGCATCACCATATTTTTTAGACAACTCTTTTAATAACCATAAAACACTCTTTTTACCATCACTTAAATCTCGTAATGTAATATCCAGCGCCATGTTAATCAAAGTTCCTTTTTCATAAACATTGGCGTAATTATCTTTATAAGGATCATCCAAGATATTTTCACTCATTTCCGTAAAAGACATGTTATCATCATAGCTTTTAGAGTTATTAATTTTGTCCATTATTCTTTTGTAAAATTCATCCTCGTCAATTAAGCCTTGTTGAATTTGAAAAAGGTTGGCAAAATACTCCGTAGTACCTTCATACATCCAAAGGTGTTTTGACATTTTAGGATCATTAAAATCAAAGAATTGTATTTCTTCAGAATGCACACTTAACGGGGTAACAATATGAAAAAATTCATGAGAAACCACATCGACCATGGCTTGCTCTAAACGCTCTTTGTCCATTTGTTCCGGCAATACTACTACCGTAGAGGTATGATGTTCTAATGCGCCATAACCATTTGCATCATGCTCCCCTTGAGACAAATACAACAAAATATTGTACTCTTTTGTACTATTAACATCGCCCAAAAAAGCTTTCTGAGCGGTCATCATTTTTAACATTCTCTCTTTTAAATCAGAAGCTGAGTAAATACCATTGGGAGAGTACACACTTAAATTCACAGTAATTCCACTTACCTCAAAAGACACGATATCTGCCTTTGCATATAAAATTGGATTATCAGTAACTTCAAAATATCGAGCAGCTATAAATGTATCTACATCTGCTTTAGCTGGGCTAACATTTTTTTCAATTAACGAAGTTGCAGCTTTTAGATTTGCAGGGTGAGAAATAGAAATTTCATACGGCACCTCTTTTAAATTTTTAAAATACCCAACAAAACCATGTAAATTCAACATGAAATTTTCTCCTTTTAAAATATTTGTCCCCGCTGGAGAAAACACTGCATCTTCTACTTCTCTTTCTGTATCATAGGTATCATTAACATAATACGAAACTCTGTCTAAACGTTGCCCATTAGAAATGTTCCAAGTATTATCATCTGATTTTGATACGAATAGCTCTGCTCCTTTATAATCAAATGCCTTAAAACTTTCAATATATTTCCCATAATTATCAGTACTATAGGTACCAGGAACTGTTTTTGGAATATAGAACGTAACTTCCTCTGTACTAAAAACACCTGGATCTATTGCCACAAGAACTTTATCTTCATTTATATGTACTAAATCTACATTTACCATAATGGTTGCTTTGTCAGCGCCGATTAAATTCTTACCAGCTCCACAACTATTTAACATTAGCCCTAGAGCTATTAAATATCCTACTTTTCTCATATTTATATTATTCATTTTTCAACGCGTACTCGACGAGTTATAAAAGTTTTTGGCAAGATTATAAAATAAAAATAAGATGTCATTCACTTTTCAGAAACAATTAGCAGTATATTAAATTTTGTAACCGCTATTCTCATTAAATATTTTGATTATTTTTACGCTAGTTTAACAAAAAACAAACCATGCATTACAAAAGAATTCTTTTAAAACTTAGTGGCGAAGCATTAATGGGTGATCGACAATATGGAATAGACCCCAAAAGACTGTCGGAATATGCCGATGAGATTAAAGAAGTAGTAGCAAAAGGAATTCAAATTGCGATTGTTATTGGTGGCGGAAATATTTTCAGAGGTGTTTCTGGCGCAAGCAACGGAATGGATCGTGTACAAGGCGACCATATGGGAATGTTAGCAACTGTTATAAACGGACTTGCATTACAAAGTGCTCTTGAAGAGAAAGGAATACAAACAAGATTGCAGTCTGCTATTAAAATAAATGAAGTTGCAGAGCCATTTATTCGTAGACGTGCCATGCGTCATTTAGAAAAAGGAAGAGTCGTTATTTTTGGTGGAGGCACTGGGAATCCATATTTTACAACCGATTCTGCTGCAGTATTAAGAGCAATAGAAATAGAAGCTGATGTGATCCTAAAAGGAACAAGAGTAGATGGTATTTACACCTCTGATCCCGAAAAAGATAAAACAGCTACAAAATTTGATACAATTACCTTTAAAGATGTTTTAACAAAAGGTTTAAAAGTAATGGATACCACTGCATTTACTTTAAGTCAAGAAAATGAGTTACCTATTGTTGTTTTTGATATGAATAAAAAAGGTAATTTATTAAAATTAGTTTCCGGTGAAAATATTGGTACCGTAGTTGATAATTAGTATTTGGCACATTATATGCAACACGTTTTTTAAAATTTACAAAAATGAACGAAGAAATTACATTTATATTAGATAGTACTAAAGAAAGTATGGATGGCACTATAGACCATTTATTAAAAGCATTTTCAAAAATTAGAGCAGGTAAAGCCAGTCCGATAATGTTATCTAGCGTTATGGTAGACTACTATGGTTCTTCTACTCCATTAGCACAAGTTGCTAATATTACCATCCCCGATGCTAGAACCATTACCGTTCAACCATGGGAGAAAAAAATGCTTCAAGAAATTGAGAAGGCTATTATGATTGCCAATTTAGGTTTCAATCCAATGAATAATGGGGATTTTGTAATTATAAGTGTACCTCCACTAACTGAAGAGCGCAGACGAGATTTAGTCAAACAAGCAAAATCGGAAGCTGAAGATGCCAAAATTGGAATTCGTAATGCAAGACAAGAAGCGAATAAAGAAATCAGAGGCCTTGATGACGCTTCAGAAGATTTAAAGAAAAATGCAGAAGGTGATATCCAAGAGTTAACGAATAAATATACTAAAAAAATCGAAGATACATTAGTCGTTAAGGAGGCTGAAATCATGAAGGTTTAAAATAATATTCTTGACAGAAAATATAAAAGAGTGGCTATTTGCCGCTCTTTATTTTTGGCGTAACTATTCGAAACCATTTTAATTCTATAAAAATTGCTATTCGCTTAATAGTTTACTGTGAATACACATAATCATTTTCTACCTTTGTCGGAATTGTAAAAAAGAACATGGTTACTAAAATAACGCAAGGTTTTTGGGCAAAAACCGCAAATATCATTCTTAGAAATAGAATATTAATTCTTCTACTCATTGTCGCAGTTACCATTTTTTTAGCCATGCAATGGGATAAAATGCGTTTTTCTAGCTCTCAGGCTAACTTATTACCCGATCATCATCCTGTAAATATAAAATATCAATCCTTCCTTAAAACTTTTGGAGAAGAAGGTAATGTCATGGTTTTAGCAGTCAAAGACAGCTCGCTTTTTACACCAGAAAAATTTAATAGATGGAATAAACTTAGCAAACAACTTGACGCATTTCCAGAAGTAGATTTTGTTTTGTCTACAGACAACCTTCAAGAGTTAGTAAAAGATACTACAAAGCAAGAATTTATACTTCAACAATTTATAAAAAAGAAACCCACCACTAAAAGGGAGATAGACTCATTGTCAGCTCACCTATTTAATGATTTGCCTTTTTATGAAGACTTAATCTATAATAAACAAACAAAAACTATTAGAACCATTGTTTATCTAGATAAGGATATCGTCAACACTTCGGCGAGAAAAGATTTTATTCTTGAAGATTTGAGTGGTTTAGTAAAGGTATTTGAAGAAGAAACTGGCTTAGACGTTCACGTATCTGGAATGCCCTATATCAGAACAATGAATTCTCAAAGCATCATAGATGAAATTGGAAAATTCATACTTGCAGCATTGGGTGTTACTTCTTTAATTTTCTTTTTCTTTTTCAGAAGTTTTAGAGCCACTATTATCTCTATGTGTGTTGTAATTATTGGGGTGATGTGGTCTTTTGGCATACTTGGACTCTTACAATATGAAATTACAGTATTAACAGCTTTGATACCACCTTTAATTATTGTTATTGGTATTCCAAACTGTATATTTTTAATAAATAAGTACCAACAAGAGGTTAAAAAACATGGTAATCAGGCGCTCTCATTACAAAGAGTAATTTCCAAAATTGGAAATGCTACCTTAATGACCAATATTACAACAGCCTCTGGGTTTGCTACATTTATAATTACCGATAGTCAACTTTTAAAAGAGTTTGGCATCGTAGCATCTATTAATATTATAGGAATTTTTATTCTTTCACTTTTAATCATTCCAATAGTATATAGCTTTATGTCTTTACCAAAAACAAAACACTTAAAACACCTTAATAAAAGGTGGATTGACACTTTTGTTAATTGGATGGAAACCATAGTTCGAGAAAAAAGAATATCAGTTTATGTTGTTTCTATACTGCTACTTGTAGTAAGTATTATAGGTATCTATCAAATTGATATTTCTGGAAGTCCAATTGAGGACATGCCAAAAAATGCAGAATTCTTTAAAGACATTCGCTTTTTTGAAGAGGAATTTGATGGTATAATGCCTGTTGAAATTGTCGTCGATACCAAAAGAAAAAAAGGCGTTTTAAAACCTGCAACTTTAAAAAAGATAGAAGATCTAAGCCAAGTTGTGCATGAGATTCCTGAGCTTTCTAGACCAGTTTCTGTCGTTGATTTAGTCAAGTATTCTAAACAAGCATTTTATAACGGTATTCCCAAATACTATCAATTACCCACTTCTCAAGAGAATACATTTATCATGGATATTGCCCGAAAATCTTCAAACAACGGTAATTTACTTAAAAGTTTTGTAGATAGTACCGGTCAAATAGCCCGTATAACTACCTACATGAAAGATGTTAAAACCATCCGAATGGAGGCTATTGAAGGAAAGCTTCAAGAAAATATTGATAAAATTTTCCCTGCAGATCGATTTGAGGTCTATATGACTGGTAGCGCACTTATTTTCTTAAAAGGAACTAAGTACCTCGTTAACAACCTCGTCATGTCACTTGCATTAGCTATAGCCCTTATAGCATTATTTATGGCGTATTTGTTTCGTTCATTTAAAATGATCATCATTTCATTAATCCCTAACTTATTACCGCTCGTAATCACGGCAGGACTAATGGGTTTTGTAGGAGTTCCGATCAAACCATCTACAATATTGGTATTTAGTATCGCTTTTGGTATTTCAGTTGATGACACCATACATTTTCTCGCAAAATACCGGCAAGAGCTTACGGCAAACCATTGGCGCATAAAAAAATCGGTTTACGCTGCATTACGTGAAACTGGAGTAAGCATGTTTTACACCTCTATCGTGCTCTTTTTTGGATTCTCCGTATTTGTTATTTCAAGTTTTGGAGGAACAGTAGCTTTAGGAGCATTAGTCTCAGCTACTTTATTATTTGCCATGTTAGCCAATTTAATTTTACTCCCTTCATTACTATTATCATTAGAACGTAATATCGCTAATAAACAAGTGCTTAAAAAACCCCAAATAGACATCTTACCAAAAGATGAAGAGCCATTTAAAGATTCAGAATAAAAAACAAGTTTTAACACTATAATACAAATAAATCCTTTTTATCAAAAAGGCTATCTTTGTTATTTAAAAATAGAATTATTTAACATGAAATCATATAGCATAAAAGAACTACTTTCCACAAGTCTTTCATTACAAGAAGTTACCGTTAACGGCTGGGTAAAAACATTTAGAAGCAATAGATTTATTGCTCTTAATGATGGTTCTACAATTAACAACATTCAATGTGTGGTAGATTTCGAGGCTTTTGATGAAGATCTATTAAAAAAAGTATCCACAGGTGCTGCTCTTAAAATAAAAGGTACATTAGTAGAAAGCCAAGGTAAAGGGCAAAATGTAGAAATACAGGTTAAAGAATTAATTGTTTTAGGAACTTCTGATCCTGACACCTACCCTATTCAACCAAAAAAACACTCTTTGGAATTCTTAAGAGAAAAGGCGCACCTAAGAGTACGTACGAATACATTTGCTGCGGTAATGCGTGTTCGTTCAGCATTATCTTTTGCAATTCACAGCTATTTTCAAAAAAATGGCTTTTACAATGTTCACACCCCCATTATAACAGGTTCTGATGCAGAAGGAGCAGGAGAAATGTTTAGAGTATCTACTTTAGATCAAAAAAAACCGCCATTAACTGAAGAAGGTAATATTGATTTCAAACAAGATTTTTTTGGAAAAGAAACCAACCTTACTGTTTCGGGACAGCTTGAAGCAGAAACTTATGCCATGGCTTTAGGTAAAGTGTATACATTTGGACCTACATTTAGAGCTGAAAACTCAAATACATCTAGGCATTTGGCTGAATTCTGGATGATAGAACCTGAAGTAGCATTTAATGATTTAGATGCCAATATGGATCTGGCCGAAGATTTTATTAAAGATGTTATTACTTATGTCTTAAACAATTGCAGTGAAGATTTACAATTTCTTGAGCAACGATTACTTGATGAAGAAAAAACAAAACCTCAAGCAGAACGCAGTGACATGCCGCTTATTGAGAAATTAAAATTTGTTGCTGAAAATAATTTTAAAAGAGTTTCGTATACCGAAGCAATAGATATTTTAAGAAATTGCAAACCAAATAAGAAGAAGAAATTCCAGTACCTAATTAATGAATGGGGAGCAGATTTACAAAGTGAGCATGAACGTTATCTTGTTGAAAAACATTTTAACTGCCCAGTTATTTTATTTGATTATCCTGCAAAGATCAAAGCTTTTTACATGCGCTTAAATGATGATGGAAAAACAGTTAGGGCAATGGATATTTTATTTCCTGGCATAGGTGAAATTGTTGGAGGTTCGCAACGTGAAGAACGTTTAGATGTGCTGAAAGAAAAAATTAAAGCATTAGGGATTGACGAAAAAGAACTTTGGTGGTATCTTGACCTTAGAAAATTTGGAACCGCAGTACATAGTGGGTTTGGTTTAGGCTTTGAGCGACTAGTACTTTTTGCTACGGGCATGGGTAATATTAGAGACGTGATTCCTTTTCCAAGAACACCACAAAATGCAGAATTTTAAAATTGAAATTTTAACTTTATAAGAAAGAATATCATTTTATATGCTTAAACAACATTTATCATTTAAATTATCGCAAAAGCTTTCGCCTCAGCAGATTCAGTTAATGAAACTGATTCAACTACCTACACAAGCGTTTGAACAACGTTTGAAGCAGGAGCTTGAGGAAAATCCTGCTTTAGAAACAGGAAAGGATGAAGAAACCGATACTTTCGAAGATGAATTTGAGGAGACATATAATGATGAATCTGATAATGAAAGTATTGCTGCTGAAGACATCAATATTGATGAGTATTTAAGTGACGATGAAATTCCCGAATATAGAACGCAAGCCAATAATTACAGTGCGGATGATGAGGAAAAATCAGTTCCCTATGCTGCTGGAATTTCTTTTAACCAATACTTACTTAATCAATTAAATACTATTTCTCTAAGTGATGATGAATGGTCTGTTGCCGAATTTTTAATAGGCAGTATTGATGAAAGTGGCTACATAAGAAGACCTCTTACTGATATTTTAGACGATTTGGCATTCACTCAAAATATTTACACCGAAGAAGGAAGTATAAAGAAAATATTAAAAATAGTTCAAGAATTAGACCCTCCCGGTGTTGGAGCTACGTCTCTTGAAGAATGTTTAATTATACAATTAAAACGAAAAGAAATCACGCCAAGCATTGAGCTTGCTATAAGTATATTAGAAAAGTCTTTTGAGCAATTCACCAAAAAACATTATCAGAAGTTAATTCAAAAACACAATGTTTCTGAAGAAGAGCTTAAAAAGGCTATTTCTGAAATTGAAAAATTAAATCCTAAACCAGGAGGCTCATATTCAGGAAATACCAGAATGATTGAGCATATCGTTCCCGATTTTTCAATAAAAATAGTTGAAGGTGAATTAGAGCTTACTTTAAATGGCAGAAATGCTCCAGAACTCCATGTATCCAGAGATTACAACAATATGTTGGAAGGCTATAAGAATTCCAAAGAAAAATCTAAAGCTCAAAAAGATACAGTACAATTTATCAAACAAAAATTAGATGCTGCAAAATGGTTTATAGATGCAATTAAACAACGTCAACAGACACTTTACATTACCATGAGTACAATTATGCATTATCAAAAAGAGTATTTTCTAACAGGCGATGAACGCAAACTCAGACCTATGATACTCAAAGATATTGCTGATCAAATAAACATGGATGTTTCAACAGTCTCAAGAGTTGCGAACAGCAAATATGTAGATACTCCTTATGGCACTAAATTAATTAAGGAATACTTTTCTGAATCCATGAAAAACGATCAAGGCGAGGACGTTTCCACAAAAGAAATTAAAAAGATTTTAGAAACTGTAATTGGTGAAGAAGCAAAAAGAAAACCACTTACTGATGACAAACTTGCAGAAATACTTAAAATAAAAGGATATCCTATCGCTCGACGAACTGTAGCTAAGTATAGAGAACAGCTTGGAATTCCAGTAGCTAGAATGCGTAAAGAAATCTAATACCCTAATTCTAGCTATTTGGGTCGGCCATCAAAACTTGTTTGGTACAATACAGTTGCTCTTAAAAAACAATTAAACAGTAGCAGATGAAAGTCTTTTTAAAGATTATAGCCTATTTATTTCATCCAATTTTTATTCCTATTGAAGGCACACTTATTTATTATTTGGTGACTCGAAAATATGCTTCGTTAGAAATGCAAGTAGGAAATTTGCTTCCTATATTCATTCTGACAGTAGTCATTCCGATAATTTGTTTTTTAATACTTAGAAATATGGGAATTGTTAATTCCATATTCATGCCAACAATAAAAGAACGCAAATACCCGCTTTACATAGGCCTTATATTACTCTTTATGATAGTTTATAAGGTTATCCCATACAATTACACTCCGGAGCTTTATTATTACTTTATAGGGCTTATTTTAGCGCTGTTCACATCGTTGCTCTTGCTTTTGATCCATTTTAAAAGTAGTATGCATATGATGGGGATTGGCAGTTTATCAATGTACCTCATCGCATTAAGCATACATTTTCAGATTAACATCTCTTTTTCAATAAGTATATTGATCTTACTTATTGGAATAGTTGCTTCTTCTAGATTATATTTTAAAGCACATTCCAAACTGGAATTACTAGTAGGTCTAACCTTGGGTGTTATGTCACAATTTCTAACCATTAATTACTGGCTATAAAATGTAAAATATAAGTCCAATTCTTATTGGTTTAATTTCAAATTTCTCGCCGGTATCAATAAAAGTATCCTTTTTTATAAAATCTGATAAGGAATAATACACGTGCAAATTAAACGTATTATACCCCATATTCAAGGTTAAACCATATTGCAGTTTCTGAATATCATCATTTTTAAAACCTGTTCTTCCACTGTCTGCCACCAGCTTAGATCTAGCACTAAAATTATAGCCAAATTTAACTCCAGTATAAATTCTCAAAAACTTATAGTCTGTTGGACTTGAATTCCGCCAACGAAATTCTATTGGAAGTTCAATACTATGTGTTTCTATTTTACTTCTATTATAAAGTGAATCACTAGAAGGTACAGCATATACGATAGCGCCATTTGAGTTATCACTAATCAGATTCGAATAATAGGAGTTTACAGCATAGCCCAATCCAATACCCAAAGCTACTGTCCGCTTCTTATTTAAAGGCACATCCCTGATGACACCTCCCTGTAAGCCATAAGAGAAATTACGTTGCAAAACATCAATAGGTTTGCTAAGCATAAAATTATAGTTCACCCCTACATATACTTGATCTTCCAGATATTTAGCATCGCCAATTATAGCATCATTAGCCTTTTGCGAAATAACTAAAAAGGGAATAAAAAGAAAAAACAAAGCTACTTTTCGAATCATAAAATAAAGGTAGTAAAATGTTATAGCATAAAAAAAACGCTTCAAATTAGATTTGAAGCGCTTGTTAATTTTGAAAGAAAATAATTATAACTAATTAAGGTTATCAAATGCGATACCTTCATAGGTTGTATAATTTATTTTTAGAGCATTTACTTTACGCAACTCTTCTTTAATATCGGATATGATACCCATATTGGCATTCTTATCCACTTTTAAAGAAGTGGTTAATACATTCTGCAAATCCTCAGATTTCTTTGCTCTTTCCATTAAAATGTAAGGTCCAACATCAGAAGGATTTGAGAACTTATCGTTCAATTGAATTTTAGCCTCAGTACCAAATAATTTCTGATATTCTTCAGTTGGTGCCCCAACATAAATCGTAATAATACGATCTTTTTTCTCTAACTTCTTTATTTCACCTGCCTTTGGTAGCTCATTCTGAACTTTTACAGAAGTGTCTTTCATCACCGTAACGGTCATAAAGAAAAACAGAAGCATAAAAACAATATCTGGAAGTGAAGCAGTTGAAACTGCAGGTATATCTCCGTCCTTTTTCTTGCTAAATTTTGACATATCTTTTTAACTTTTACGATTAATTACCACTTGAGGTTTCTGCTTCAGAGAATTTTTGCGGGAATAATTCTTGTATCTTCCGAACTCTTTCCTTGAGAACATCTTTAGCTTCATCTGATGTTTCAGGATTCAAATACGCAGCTTCCATTTCCGTAAAATTAGTTTTATAAAGACGTTGGGCCTCTCTGTTTCGTAATTCATTATAAGCCCCAACTATTTCATTTTGCACTGTGATGTAGATACTGTATTTCGTCTCTCTATCATTCTTCAAGGAAATAATTGCTTTTGTTGGATTATCAGAGGATGTTTCATCTCTTTTTCCTTTACAATAGTTACAATAATCCTCACTGCCTTTAATAGCGCCTCCATTATCCAAGAATTCCATAGCCTGAGCTCTTAAGTTCTTGATATCCGATATCTTATCTTCTACTAAAAGCTGACCAGATTTATTAATGTTAACGGTGAAAATGTTCTTTTGTTTAATTATAACATCTAATTGCTCTGTATCATCTATAGGCGGCAACATACGATCTAATCCTGCATCTGTTTCAATAGTTGTAGTAACTAAGAAAAAGATAAGCAGTAAGAAAGCTATGTCTGCCATAGAACCGGCATTTACCTCTGGTGGTGCTCCTCTTCTTGGCATAATCTATATTTTATTTGTTAAACATTTTTTTTATTCCTGGAATCACCATAGCTCCTACAGCAACCACAGTTAAAATAAAGAATATGTTTAAAAACATTCCTATATTTTTAACAGTGCTTTCGTCTGCTTCTAGACCTTTAGCTCTCATAGCATCTAGATCAACATCCGTGCCAGTTGCAGCAAAATATGATATTATTGCAACTACAACCAATCCACCAACACCTATTAAGGTTCTTTTTAAACCTTCAGGTGATGAAAAGACATTTTTAAGTCCAAAAAACAAACTTGCCACTACAGCTATAGCTAGTAAAATAAAAGTGATTATGAACATAAAATTCATAGAACCACTACTTATTGCTTCAGCTTCCGGAACATCAGTACTTGGTAATTGCACCCAAAGTATTGTTCCCACAACACTGAGAACTATTAATATAATTTTTATTATTTTATGCATTTTACTTAAGTATTAAGTCCGACTTATTTTTTGTGATCTACCAACATATCAATCAAAGAGATTGATGAATCTTCCATATCATTTACAATACTATCAATTTTTGCAATGATATAATTATAAAAAATTTGAAGAATAATAGCCACGATAAGACCAAATACAGTTGTTAATAATGCCACTTGAATATCACCTGCAATAAGAGATGCACTTAAGTTACCAACTGCTGCAATCTTCTCGAATGCCTGAATCATACCAATTACAGTTCCCATGAAACCAAGCATTGGTGCAATAGCGATAAATAATGACAACCAAGAAACGTTTTTCTCTAACTGTCCCATTTGAACACCACCGTAAGCAACAACTGCTTTTTCAGCAGATTCGATACTTTCTCCAGCTCTATCCAAACCTTGGTAATAAATAGATGCAACTGGGCCTTTTGTATTTCTACAAACCTCTTTTGCAGCTTCAATACCACCTGAAGCTAAAGCATCTTCTACTCTTTGCTTTAATTTTGTTGTATTTGTACTTGCCAAGTTTAAGTAAATTATTCTTTCAATAGCTACTGCTAAACCTAGGATCAAACATAATAATACGATTCCCATGAAGCCAGCACCACCTTCAATAAATTTTTCTTTTAAAACTTGCACAAAACCTCTCTCAGCCTCTGTTGTTGTTGCAGCATCTTGAATCATTGCTGCAGTGGTTGCAATAGTTGCGGATAGGTTAGAAGTAATCGCGTTAGCAGTTACTTTAGCGTTCACAGTATTTGTGTTGATAACAAATAACCCAGCTACTGCTAGGATAGAGAATAATCTTTTCATTTCTTTCAAACTTAATTTAGATTAGTTAATGGGTTAAAGATAAAAAAATTTTGCAATTAAAAAATTAAAAATTAAAAGCAGAGAGGAAGGGATTCGAACCCTCGATACCCTTTTGGAGTATACACACTTTCCAGGCGTGCGCCTTCGACCACTCGGCCACCTCTCTCAATATCAATTTTTAAAGGGGTCGAATTAACAAAAAAAAAAGTACTAAACGAAATTATATTCGTTAATTTTAAAGCATCTCCCCGCGCAAGGAGGTTTCAAAAACTGTTTTAAATAGCTTTGATGAAACCTTTGCCCCTAACAAGTACATAAGCTTTGTTATTGCTGCCTCTGTTGTAATATCCTTACCGTTAATTACTTGCAATCGCTTAAGATGCTCACTCGTTTCATATTGCCCCATAATCACACTACCTCCGGAGCACTGCGTGACATTAATAATATGTATCCCTTTTTTTATAGCATTTTCTAAACTATCTACTAACCATTTTTCTGTAGGTGCATTTCCCGCACCATACGTCTCAATGATTAATGCTTTTAAGTTAGGGGTATTTAGAACGCTAGACAATAAATTCTCATTAAAACTTGGGAATAATTTCAAAATAGCCACATTATTATCAAGCTCTTTATGAACAATTAACCGTTTTATTCGCTTTGTTTTTAACAAATTTTCATGATATACTTTCAAATGCACACCAGACTCTACCAAAGGAGGATAGTTCAATGACTCAAATGCCTCGAAATATTCTGCATTTATTTTTGTTGTTCTATTACCACGATATAATTTATACTCAAAATACAAACCTACTTCTTGAATAACAGGTTTATCTTTTTCTTTTAAGGCCGCAATTTGTATGGAAGTAATTAAATTTTCTTTTGCATCTGTCCGTAAATCACCTATAGGCAATTGGGATCCTGTAAAAATAACTGGTTTTGCTAAGTTCTCTAACATATAACTTAGAGCAGAAGCAGAATAACTCATAGTATCACTCCCATGTAATACCACAAAACCATCATAATCATCATAGGTATTTTCTATTGTTGAAGCTATAGAAATCCAATGCGTAAAATTAATGTTAGACGAATCAATCGGAGTCTCAAAAGAATGACTATCAATTTCACAATCTAATTGATTAAGTTCTGGAATATTTTTAAGCAACTTACTAAAATTAAATGCTTTTAAAGCTCCTGATTTATAATCCTTCATCATACCTATTGTACCACCTGTATAGATTAGAAGAATTTTGGTTTTCATTATCATTTGATTTTTTTATTAAACCCCAAATACATCTTTAGAGTTATTCGTGGTAATTTGAGCAATTTCAAGGGTTGTTTTATTATAAATGACAGCTAGTTTCTCCAATACCTCAAGCAAATACGAACTTTCATTTCTTTTACCTCTATAAGGAACAGGAGCCAAATATGGTGAATCGGTTTCTAAAACAACATGTTCTAATCCTATTTCATGTAGAAAAGTATCTATTTTACCATTTTTAAAAGTGACCACACCACCAATACCCAATTTCATATTGTAGGTTATTGCCTTTTGCGCTTGTTCTAAACTTCCGGTAAAGCAATGAAATATACCATATAAATCGTCATCTTTTTCTTCTTCCAAAATTTCAAAAACCTCATCAAAAGCGTCTCTACAATGAATTACGATTGGTAATTTTTTATTTTTTGCAAGACGTATTTGAAACTTAAAAGCATCTTGTTGTTCTTTTAAAAACGATTTATCCCAAAATAAATCAATACCAATCTCTCCAATCGCATAATATTTATGCTGTACCAGCATTTCTTCAACATGCAATAACTCCTCTTTATAATTATCTTTTACATGGGTAGGATGCAACCCTGTCATTAAGAACATATGCTCAGGATATGCTTTCTCCAAATCAAGCATTGATTGGGTATATGTAGAATCTATCGCTGGAATAAAAAAACGTTTTATTCCGTTCGCAATAGCATTTTCAATAACCTCATTCCGATCTTCATTAAAAGCTTCACTATATAAATGAGTATGTGTGTCTGTAAGTACCATGCTGCAAAAATAACTTTATCTTTGCCAAAAAAATAGGTGAAGACGCTCAAAAAATTTTTAAAACAAAAAAATTACGCTAAAACCAAGTTAGTTTTAACCGCCACCAATCATTTTGAATTACAAGCTATAATAAACGGAATCTCAGGGAGATTTATTTTAGATACTGGGGCATCAAATACTTGTATTGGATTTGATAAAATTGATTTTTTCAAGTTAACTTCTAAAGAATCAAAAATAAAGGCAGCAGGCGCAGGAGCATCCAATATGGAAACCTTAATTTCAACCAAAAACAGCATTGAAATTGACTCCTGGAAATATAAAAAGCTAAAAATCGTACTTTTTGATTTGATTCATGTTAATGAAGCACTTATTGCACACAAGGCATTGCCTGTTGATGGTATCATCGGAGCTGATGTTCTGAAAAGAGGAAATGCAATAATAGATTATAAAAATCACTGTGTTTATTTTAAGTAGTTAGCACTTATACCCTTATTACATGCTCAATATCGAAAAATTAATAGCTTAACTATTTTAATTGACTAATTTTAACCCGAACTTCTGATTTATATAAAATAATGTTTTTTAATCCTATCCTAAAAAAACTTAGTTTTTTAACTATTTTAGTAATACTGACAAGCTGTTCAACAGACACAGAGTTTATAGAAATTCCAATTACCATGGAAGATCAGCAGTTAGAAAGCAGTCTAATAAATTTAGCTGGAAATTTAGACTACTATATACTACCTGAAAGCAATAACTATTCAAGCATTCCATCTGATCCTAAAAATCCTTTAAATGGGGATAAAGTTTTATTAGGAAAACTACTTTTTCATGAAACTGGATTAGGTGTAAATTCAAAAAAAGAGTCTCATAAGGCTACTTATTCCTGTGCTAGTTGCCATCATAGTGCTGCAGGATTCCAAAGCGGAATACTACAAGGTATTGGAGATGGCGGAATGGGATTTGGTCTACATGGAGAATCAAGAGTTATGGCTCCCGACTACACCTCAGACCTTGTAGACGTTCAACCTATAAGGTCTCCGACCGTTTTAAACTCAGCTTACCAGAAATTGATGCTATGGAATGGACAGTTTGGTGCAACTGATGCCAACATTGGAACAGAAGCTAATTGGACAGACGGCACCCCAAAGGCCACTAATAATCTGGGCTTTGAAGGTGTAGAAACTCAAGCTATCGCTGGGTTGACAGTTCACAGAATGGGAATTGACAAAGAATTTTGTGATGAATATAAATATGCCACCCTTTTTGATAGCGCCTTCCCCGAATTAGACATAACGGAAAGATATTCTCTAATCACTGCTGGATTGGCTATCGCTGCCTATGAAAGAACATTATTAGCCACCAACACAAATTTTCAAAACTGGCTAAAAGGCGATCAAACAGCCATGACAAAAAATGAAAAAAAAGGAGCCCTTTTATTCTTCGGAAAGGCCAAATGCTACCAATGTCATAATGGACCTGCTTTAAATTCTGACGCATTTTACGCGCTGGGAATCAAAGATTTATCTGGACCTAATATCCATGGAGTTATTGATGAAACTACCAAAAAAGGTCGTGGAGGATTTACCAATTCTACAGCCGACAATTATAAATACAAAGTTCCTCAACTATATAATTTAGCAGATGTAAATTTCTTTGGTCATGGAGGCGGGTTTTCATCTGTTAGAGATGTCATTACATACAAAAACAATGCCCAGAAAGAAAACGCCATTGTTCCTACAGATGCGCTTGCTAATGAATTTCAACCTCTAGGATTAAATGAAGAAGAGATTGATTTACTGACTGAGTTTATTGAAAAAAGTTTATTTGACAATAACCTAAAAAGATACGATCCAATAGCATTACCAACTGGTCTATGCTTCCCTAATGCAGATATGGTTTCTAGAGAAGATATGGGATGTAACTAGGATGGATTAAATAGCATATAAAGAAAAACCCTGAAGATAATTTTCAGGGTTTTTTTATAGATAATAAGGTGTGAAATTTTACAATTCTAAACCTTTGTTTACGTCATTATTCAGTAATAATTCAATTGGATTTTCTAAAGCTTCTTTCACGGCAACTAAAAATCCTACCGACTCTTTTCCATCAATAATTCTATGGTCATATGACAATGCTACATACATAATTGGAGCAATAGCAATTTCACCATTTTTTACAACAGGTCTCTCCACAATATTGTGCATTCCTAAAATTGCACTTTGCGGAGGATTAATTATTGGAGTAGATAACATAGAGCCAAAAACACCTCCATTAGTAATCGTAAAAGTACCACCCGTCATTTCATCAACAGTGATCTCCCCTTCTCTAGCACGAATTGCAAGTCGTTTTACTTCAGCTTCTACACCTCTAAAAGTTAAATTCTCAGCATTTCTAATTACAGGAACCATCAATCCTTTTGGACCTGATACCGCTATACTTATATCACAAAAATCATAAGAAATCATTTCCTTACCATCAATCATTGAATTAACCGATGGATACAACTCCAAAGCTCTAACAACCGCCTTAGTAAAAAATGACATAAAGCCTAAACCGACTCCATGCTTATTCTTAAAATTTTCTTTGTGTTGCTTTCTCAATTCAAAAATAGGAGACATATCAATCTCATTGAACGTAGTTAGCATAGCAGTTTCATTCTTCACCGAAACTAAACGTTCAGCAACCTTTCTACGTAACATAGATAATTTAGACCTACTCTCTCCTCTTTTTCCGCCAGTTGGAGTTCCCATTGAAGGCACTGCCTGAACTGCATCTTCTTTAGTAATTCTACCATCTTTACCCGTGCCACTAACTGTACTTGCTTCGATTCCTTTTTCAGCTAATATTTTCTTTGCTGCAGGGGAAGCAGCTCCTGAAGCATACGTTTCTTTTGCTTGTAAAGGCTGAGGTGCTTTTTTCACTTCTTTTACTTCTTCTTTTTTAGGTTCCGCACTAGCTGCTTTTGAATCTCCACTAGGCTTAGCTGCACTAGTATCAATTAAACATACTACTTCACCAACAGCAACTGCATCACCTTCTTCAGCCTTTAAAGTAATTATCCCACTTTCTTCAGCAGGTAATTCTAATGTAGCCTTATCGGAATCTACCTCAGCAATTGGTTGATCTTTCTCAACATAATCGCCATCTTGTACTAACCATGATGCAATTTCTACTTCTGTAATAGATTCCCCTGGCGAAGGAACTTTCATTTCTAAAATCATTATCTTATAATTTTAATTTAACCTGTCTTTTTGTATTCTTTAATTGCTATTATTTTGTTGGCCGTATCATATTGTCCTTAGTTTTATCAAAAACAAAATCTATCACTTCTTGGTGACGTCTTTTAGAACGAACAGCACTACCTGCTGCTGGAGAAGCATAAAAACGTCTCGAAGCAATCCTTAATTTACTAGCATCCTTATAATGCATCAAAATATGACTCCAAGCCCCCATATTTCTAGGCTCTTCTTGTGCCCAAACAATATCATTAGCATTTTTATATTTTCCAATATATTCACTCATTTTATCTGTAGGCAATGGAAACAATTGTTCAACACGTACCAAAGCCACATCATCTCTTGAATTTTCTTCTCTAGCAGCCAGTAAATCATAATAGAATTTACCGGTACAGAAAACTAAACTTTTAATTTTTTTGACGTCTGCACTAGCATCATCAATCGTTTCTTGAAAACCTCCATTTACAAATTCATCTACTGGAGAAACCGCTTTCGGATGACGCAATAAACTTTTTGGCGTAAAAACAATTAGAGGTTTTCTAAAGTTAGCCTTCATTTGTCTACGCAATAAATGAAACATATTTGCAGGTGTAGTTACATCGGCAATAAACATATTATCACTCGCACATAATTGTAAATACCTTTCCATACGCGCAGAAGAATGTTCAGCACCTTGACCCTCGTAACCATGAGGCAATAACATGACTAATCCATTTTGCAATTTCCACTTATCTTCAGCAGCAGAAATATACTGGTCAATCATTATTTGAGCTCCATTACTGAAATCTCCAAATTGCGCTTCCCAAATGGTAAGTGTATTCGGATTTGCCATTGCATATCCATAATCAAAACCTACTACTCCATATTCCGATAAATGCGAATTGTATATTTGAAACTCTCCTTTTTTATCAGCAATTAAATTTAAAGGAACTACCTCCTCTTCACTGTCTTCAACTTTTACTACAGCATGTCGGTGAGAGAATGTACCACGCTCAACATCTTGTCCAGACATTCTAACTCCATACCCTTCTTGTAATAATGAACCATATGCTAAAAGTTCACCCATGGCCCAATCTAAACTATCGGACTCGAAAAACATTTTTTTACGATCTCCTATTAGTTTATCTACCTTTCGTAAGAATTTTTTTCCTTTTGGAAGCATTGTTAGCGCTTCTGCAATTTCAGTAAGCTTATTTTTATCGTAAGAAGTATCAATTGGTCTTCTCATTTCATCTTCTTGAACACTAACAAAACCTTTCCACTCATCAGCCATAAATGGCGTGATTACCGTTTTAGCCTCTTTTCTAGAGTCTTCTAATTCAGTCTCTAGAGAATCCTTATATTCTTGTTCTAATTTTCCGATATAATTTTCGTCAATAATACCTTCAGCAATAAGCTTAGCTGCATAAATATCTCTAGGGTTTTGATGTTTCGCAATCGCTTTATATAATTTCGGTTGCGTAAAACGAGGCTCATCACCTTCATTATGGCCATACTTACGGTATCCTAATAAATCAAGAAAAACATCTCTCTTATAACGCATTCTATATTCCAGTGCAAATAATGAAGCATGAACTACAGCCTCAACGTCATCTGCATTCACATGTAAAACAGGGCTTAAAGTAACCTTGCCAACATCAGTGCAATAAGTAGAACTTCGCGCATCTAAATAATTTGTAGTAAAACCAATTTGATTGTTTACAACTATATGGATTGTACCACCTGTTTTATAGCCATCTAAATTAGCCATTTGCACTACCTCATATACAATACCCTGACCAGCTATTGCAGCATCGCCATGTACTACAATAGGTAATACTTTAGAAAAATCATCTTTATAATGTGCATCTTGTTTAGCTCTCGTAATACCTTCTACGACGGCTCCGACTGTTTCCAAGTGAGAAGGATTTGGAGCTATATTCATTTTTATCTTATTCCCATTATCAGACATTCTTTCAGAAGTCCAACCCAAATGGTATTTTACATCACCATCAAAAATTACTTGCTCATAATCTTTCCCATCAAACTCACTAAAAATATCTTTAGCCGCTTTGCCGAAGATATTGTTTAATACGTTTAATCTTCCTCTGTGAGCCATTCCCATAACAAACTGCTCCACACCCATTTCAGCAGCTCTTTCAACAATAGCATCTAAAGCTGGAATCAAAGATTCGTTACCTTCTAATGAGAAGCGCTTTTGCCCTACATATTTAGTATGCAAAAAACCCTCAAAAGATACCGCCTGATTAAGTTTCCTTAGGATTTTCTTTTTACGCTCATTATCGTAGTTAGGGTGGTTATCATTGACATTCAACCAATTCTGAATCCACTCAATACGCTCAGGACTTCGTATATACATATATTCAACACCAATAGCATCGCAATATATATTGGTTAAATGAGCTATAATATCTTTTAAGTTGCTTGGTCCGATACCTAAAATATCCCCAGCTGTAAAAACTGTGTTTAAATCTTCCGGAGATAAACCAAAATTCTCTAAATCTAAATTTGGAAAATATTGTCTTCGCGCACGAACAGGATTTGTTTTTGTAAACAAATGCCCTCGAGACCTATACCCATCGATCAACCGAATAACCTGAAACTCTTTTTTAAGTGATTGAGGTATTTCAACATTTGATGAACTAATTGCTGTTGTGCTCTGAATTGGTAAATCAAGTTCGTCTAACAAACTCTCTTGTCCAAAATCAAATCCTTGAAAAAATGCGCGCCAACTTGGCTCAACACTATCTGGATTTATTAAATACTTGTCATATAACTCTGCAAAAAATGAAGTATGCGCAGCGTTTAAAAAGGAATATTTATCCATAAATAATTTGCTCTTCCCTGTGAATAAAATTTAATCAAAAATACAACATTTCAAAATTCTAGTCATATATTCGAGAGCAATATTAGAGAAAAATAACAATTATGAAGAAAATAAACAGTTTGCACATAAAAAACATTGCTTTAATTTCAATATTAATATTCATAACTCAATTTGGATTGGGCCAAAATCACTCCTCTTCTGATGACTTTTGGGATAACGTGCGTTTTGGCGGAGGACTTGGGTTGGGGTTTGGTAAAGACTATTTCAATGGATCAATTTCTCCAAGTGCTATTTATCAAGTAAACGATGAATTTGCCACAGGAGTACAATTGAATTTTAGTTATGCTCAAATATACGACGATACGCTGACGGCCTACGGCGGCAGCTTAATTGCACTGTATAATATTATCCCTGCCATTCAACTTTCAGGAGAATTAGAACAACTAAGAATAAATAGAAATTTAGCCTTTGACGGTGGCAATTTTGAAGACAATTACTGGAGTCCTGCCTTATATTTAGGCATTGGATATGTGAACCGTAATTTTACTGTGGGGATTAAGTACAATGTACTACACGATGATTACAAAAGTATTTATTCAGATGCTTTTACCCCATTTGTGAGAGTATATTTTTAAATTATTATGCATATTTCTGTTTCAACCATACTTTTTGAAATTCGCGTTTCAATATTAAAAAAGAAACTTCATCTGCAATTTCAACAACATCCGTTGCTTCAATTTCTTTGACAGCTTTCTCTGAAACATCTACGATATAGAGTAGATTTAAGTACTCAGCAAATTGCTCCATGATAAGGCGATAAACTTTCTGATGCAGTATTGTCTTAAGGTTTTTTGGAGATACTTGATAAGGAAAGTCAATAGTAATATTCGCTAAACCAAAATCTTTAACTAGCTGTTGCACTAATTTTTCGTAAAGATTCTCTTCGATTGAAACACTTAACAACGCTGTACTATCCGAAAAATTAACTAACATATACTATCTATGACTTTACGTGTGTTTTTGGTTTGCCAAATCGTGCTTTTTAATAAAAAACTACAGTTTACTAAAACTAGTTGTTCTTATACACCACACCATTTTTCATTACAAAAGACAAATTTTCTAATAGGGTGATATCCTTCAAAGGATCCCCAAATACTGCAACAATATCTGCTAAATATCCATTTTTCAATTGTCCTATTTTATCTCCGACTCCTAATAAATTAGCATTGGTAACTGTAGCTGAACGCAAGGCTTCAATTGCTGGCATCCCAGCCTCAACCATATACCCGAACTCTTTTGCATTTAAACCATGTGGAAAAACACCTGCATCGGTACCAAAAGCAATATTTACGCCTTTTTTGTATGCTTTTGCGAAAGTTCCCTGAATTAATGGCCCTATCTCCCTAGCCTTTACAGCGACTACCTCTGGGAAATATCCAGGAATTTCTGCCTTTTCGGCCACCTGCTTTCCTGCAGTAATGGTTGGCACTAAGTAGGCATTATATTGCATCATTAAATCCATAGTGGCATCGCTCATATAACTACCGTGTTCTATTGTTTTAATCCCTCCTTTTATAGCTCGTTGCATTCCTTCATCCCCGTGTGCATGCGCCGCAGTTAACATTCCATAATCATTGGCTGTTTCGGTAATGGCCTTTATTTCATCAATAGTAAATTGTGGATTCTTTCCATTCTTTGCAACACTCAAAACACCTCCTGTAGCCGTTATTTTTATTACATCTGAGCCATCCTTGTAACGCTGCCTAACTGCTTTTCGACCTTCATCTGGTGAATTTACCACACCTTCCTTAGGTCCAGGATCGCCAGTAAATTCATGACTTCGCCCGTTTGTTGGATCTGCATGGCCACCCGTTGTTGCAATAGATTTACCCGCAGTAAAAATTCTTGGACCATCTACGATGCCTTTATTTATAGCATTTCTAATGGCAATATTAACACCGGAACCACCTAAATCACGCACTGTAGTAAAACCAGCCATTAATGTTTTTTTTGCAAAAACAGTAGCCTTAAAAGCAATATCAGCTTCATTATCTGTTAATCGCTCCACATACGTATTTGGATTTGACTCACTTTCAATATGAACATGTAAATCAATAAAACCTGGCAAAACAGTTTTATTTCTTAAATCGATTATAACATCATTTTCCGAACCAGATAAAAAACCATTTTCGATAGTTTTTATTTTATCCCCAGCAATAACAATCGTTTTTTCAGATAATACTCTACCTGAATTAACATCAATAATTTTTCCACATTGCAAGTAGGTATCTTGTGCATTAAGACTTGTAACTAATAAAAAAACAATGATTGCAGTAAATTTTTTCATTTTGAATGTTTTATAAATAAAAAGAGATCAGAAATATACATATTTCTAATCTCTTTTTTGAATTAAGGAACTAAGTAATTATATAAAAATTAACTACGAATTTTCACTTCCCATTCCCAAGCAGATTTCATTGCTTCATCTAAAGTAGATTCAGCCTTCCATCCGAGTACTTTATTGGCTTTGTCGGTACTTGCATATGCAGAGGTAATATCTCCAGGCCTTCTATCAACAATTTTATAGTTTAATTTTTTACCTGATACTTTTTCAAAACTTTGAATAGCCTCCAAAACTGTACTTCCTGTACCTGTACCCAAATTAAATACTTCATAATTAGCATCGTTTTCCCCTTCCAATAACCTTTTCAAGGCGATAACATGTGCCTTTGCTAAATCTACCACATGAATATAATCTCTAACACAGGTACCATCAGTTGTTGGATAATCACCCCCGAAAACAGATAATTGTTCTCTCATACCGATTCCTGTTTGAGTTATAAAGGGCACTAAATTTTGAGGAACACCTATTGGCAACTCTCCAATCTCCGTACTAGGATGAGCACCCATTGGATTAAAATAACGTAGCGCTATAGCATTTAAGGAAGAAACCACTTTACAGGTGTCTGCAATAATTTCTTCACCTATCTGTTTTGTATTTCCATAGGGAGATTCTGCTGTTTTAACTGGCGCATCTTCTGTTATCGGCATCTTATCTGCTTGACCATATACGGTACAAGAAGAACTAAAAATAAAGCTCGCTTTATCTTTTTTTGACAATTCCTTAAGAAGATATACCAATGTACCTATATTGTTCTCGTAGTACAACAGCGGTTTTTCAACACTCTCACCAACGGCCTTTGACGCTGCAAAATGAATAACACCTTGTACATCTGTATGCCTCATAAAAAAATCCTCAACCTTAGATTTTTCTTTTAAATCTATTTTTTCAAATTCCGGCTTTTTACCAGTGATCGCCACAATGCCTTCTAATACTTTCTCTGAGGAATTTGAAAGATCATCAATAATTACAACCTCGAAACCTTGATTTTGCAATTCAACAACGGTGTGCGAACCAATGAATCCTAATCCTCCTGTTACAAGTACTTTCATTATATATTTTTAAATGATTATGGCTTAGTAATACCAAATCTATGTTATTTAAGAATCTAAAAATTCATAAAACCGATAACTGTATCAGTAATATAGGTAATCTGCTCATCATCCAGTTCCGTATGCATCGGCAAGGAAATTACTTCCTGTACTAATTGATTAGTTACCGGAAAATCTGCGTCATTATATCGATCATCTAGATAAGCCTTCTGTTTATGCAATGGAATAGGATAGTAAACTCCACATGGAATCCCTTTTTCACCTAAATACATTACAAGAGCATCTCTTTTTCCATTCGTTATTTTTAAGGTATACTGATGAAACACATGACAATCACAGGTATCACAGATTTCTCCACAGCCATTTACAGTTGCAGGAGTCACAATATGTTCAACATTCTGAAATGCTTTTGAATATTTACGCGCCGCATCTCTTCTTTTGTTATTATAGGTGTTTAGCAATGGTAATTTAGCTCGAAGAACAGCTGCTTGTAAACTATCTAATCGAGAATTTACTCCAACCACATCATGATGATAACGCTCATACATTCCGTGATTAACCACTCCTCTTAAAGTATGGGCCAAAACATCATCATTTGTAAAAATTGCACCACCATCGCCATAAGCTCCTAAATTCTTTGAAGGAAAAAATGAAGTTGCAGCAACATGACCTATAGTCCCTGCCTTTTGTTTTTTACCATGCTTATCCGTATAGTTTGCTCCTATTGCCTGAGCATTGTCCTCTATAACGTATAAATTGTGTTTTTCTGCGATTTCCAAAATAGCATCCATATCTGCACATTGCCCAAATAAGTGTACCGGAACAATAGCTTTTGTTTTAGGCGTAATGGCCTTTTCAATTGCTTTCGGGTCTATATTAAAAGTACTTGGATCAACATCAACTAAAACTGGAGTAAGTTGTAATAAAGCAATAACCTCAACAGTTGCTGCGAAAGTGAAGTCCGCAGTTATCACTTCATCACCAGGCTTTAAATCAAGACCCATCATTGCTATTTGCAAAGCATCGGTCCCATTGGCACATGGAATAACATGTTTAACTCCTAAATAAGCTTCTAAATCTTTCTGAAAATTATGAACCTCTGGTCCATTAATAAAAGCTGAAGTTTCTAAAATTGTAGCAAACGATGAGTTTACTTGTTCTTTAATGGCTTTATATTGACCATTAAGGTCAACCATTTGAATTTTTCTCATTTTATGAAATTAGAATTGTAAAATTACAAAAAGTAGCAGAAGCACCCAATGTATTTATTTAAAGAAGTGTAATTTAGCTTCAAACTAAAATAAGGTGCGTTTTATTTACAATTGCTCGGTTTACATCGTAAGTTTTTTTCTCGAATTACTAGCACTTTTTAGCCCCAAGCTGAGACTGTTTGTAAACGGGCGAAAAAATGTTTTTTCGTATTTAAATAAAAACATAAACAGCTATTCTAAAGTAATTTGGATGCATGCATCATCTTTAGGGGAGTTTGAACAAGGCCTTCCTGTTATTGAAAAACTAAAACTTAAGTACCCTAATCATAAAATATTAATCACTTTTTTTTCTCCATCTGGTTATGAAGTAAAAAAAAATACACCCGTAGCAGATTTTGTAACCTATCTTCCATTAGATACTAAAAAAAATGCTGAAAAATTTATTCATAGTGCCAAACCTGAGTTAGCTATTTTTGTTAAATATGAAATTTGGCCGAATTACTTATCCGTATTAAAAAATCAAAAGATTCCTACATTACTTATATCAGCTTTATTTAGTAAAAAACAGATTTTCTTTAAAAGCTATGGTACTTTTATGAAGAAAAGCTTATCTGCATTCACTCATTTTTTTGTTCAAGATGAAAATTCTAAACAATTACTTCACACCCTAAATTTTAATAATATAAGTGTTAGTGGTGACACTCGATTTGATCGGGTTTTAGAGATTCTGGAGAGCGACAATTATCTTGAATTCATAGCGAAATTTAAAGGTGAATATTTTTGCTTGGTAGCTGGAAGCACTTGGCCAGAAGATGAATCTATTCTAATAAATTTCATAAATTCTTCTACTGAACCTATTAAATATATTTTGGCACCGCACGCCATCAAAAAAGAAGCTATTAAAAACCTTGCTTCCTCAATACATAAAAAAACCATCTTATATTCAGAATTAAAAAACCAAGACCTTTCAAAATATGATGTTTTTATAATTGATACTATTGGTATTTTAACCAAAATATATAGTTATGCAAATATCGCTTATGTGGGTGGTGGTTTCGAAACAGGACTTCACAATACCTTAGAACCAGCAGTTTTTGGTATTCCGGTACTTATCGGCCCTAAATTTATTGGTTTTAAAGAAGCTGAAGAATTAGTGGCAAAAAAGGGAATTATTGTTATTAAAGACACAAATAGTTTTACTGATGAAATGAGTAAATTATTAAATTCTTCAGAACACTATAACACAACAAGTGAAATTAATAAAAACTATATTTCTAAAAATCAAGGTGCCACCAATCAAATATTAAGTTACATCGAGAAGCTATTATATCCATGACATTATCATACCGCATTCTTCTGCATCATTAACAATTTGAAAAAAAATATACCCTTCTATTGGTGAAAAATGAATTTCAATAGCATATAATTGTTTTTTTACTAGTTTTACAAAAATCAACCTAACGAATAATGAACCATAAAATTTTAAAAATCTCCCTAATAGTCGCTCTTGCAGGATTCTTATTTGGTTTTGACACCGTAGTAATTTCTGGTGCTGAAAAAAAATTACAATTGTTATGGGGGTCTTCTGATGCATTCCATGGCACAGTAGTTATTGGAATGGCCTTATTTGGCACCGTTATTGGTGCCATGCTCGGAGGAATCCCAACAAATAAAATTGGAAGAAAAAATACTTTAATTTGGATTGGAGTTTTATACTCTGTATCTGCCATAGGTTCAGCTTTTGCAAATGATCCTGTAACTTTTGGTCTTTTTAGGTTTATTGGTGGATTGGGTGTGGGAGCTTCAACAGTGGCAGCACCCGCTTATATTTCAGAGATTGCTCCAGCAAAAAACAGAGGTAAACTTGTAGGGCTTTATCAATTTATGCTTGTTTTTGGTATTCTTGTGGCTTTCTTATCTAATTATGCTTTCAGTGGAATTGGCGCTAATGATTGGCGATGGATGGTTGGAATTGAAGCGCTACCTGCAATCATATATACCTTATTTGTAATTACAGTTCCCAAGAGCCCAAGATGGCTTTTGACCAAAAACAGAGTTGAGGAAGCTACAAATGTGCTTTCACAAATTAGCCCAGAACTATCAATAACAAATTTTAAAGCGGAAGTTGAAAGCACTCAAAATACGACCAGCAAAGCAGAGAATATCTTTATAAAGAAATATAGAGTTCCCTTAACTTTGGCTTTTTTAATTGCCTTTTTTAATCAATTTTCTGGCATTAACGCCTTCTTATACTATGCTCCTAGAATATTTGAAGCAGCTGGATTAGGAGAAAGTACTGCCTTATTAAGTAGTATTGGAATTGGAATCACCAACCTACTATTTACCTTATTAGGTATATTCTTAATCGATCGCTTAGGACGAAAACAACTGATGTACTTCGGATCAATAGGATATATCATATCGTTATCACTAGTCGCTTGTGCATTTATTTTTAATTGGGAAGGATTAGCAGTGCCAATTTTTCTTTTTCTATTTATTGCATCACACGCTATTGGTCAAGGAGCAATTATTTGGGTTTTTATATCTGAAATATTCCCCAATCACTTACGGGGATCTGGCCAAGCCTTTGGATCATCAGTACATTGGGTTTTAGCTTGGCTTATTCCTTCATCGATTCCCTTTTTATTTACATGGATAGGTCCTGGTCCAGTTTTCGCATTTTTTGCCTTTATGATGGTACTCCAACTGCTCTTTGTTAGATTTATGATGCCAGAAACAAAAGGTGTTTCATTAGAAGAATTGAGCAAAAGATTAAGTAAATAAAACTAAAATGTACTTAATCTTTTTAAACCAAATTATAAGCAATTGTTAAACAAGACATACGAATAATACCGTATATCGATTTATTGCTGTACCATAATGAATATTAGGTATTTATTTACTACATTTAATTAAAACAAATCATGATGGAAGATGTTACTATCGGCACAAGAGTGCTTAACGGATTCCTAACTCTTATGGTTGGTATTTTAATATGTATTCTAATAGGGGTTGTCGTTTGCCTAATTTTAACAGCTTTTGGAATATTATAACGAACTTAAATGTACTTGAAATACTAATGAAAAAATGAACTAAATACCTACTTACAGTATTCAACAATTCACAGGCCTATAAATTTCTTTTTATAGGCCTGTGAGTTTTATAAGCTTGCATTAATATTCATCCGACTAATAAATCAGTACTATTAAAAATACCTTTAATTTAAAAATAGCTATAGGTGATGAAAATTATGATCATAGTAGACTTAATTAGATATAAAGAAGCAAATTCCGTACTAGGAACCTTATTTTACTTCTCAAAAAGACTAGTGAAATAATCGCAAATAGAATATTGAAGCTTGAATCTATTTTCTGTGATTTCATATAGGTTTAAAGAACCTTAGGTAAAAAGCTCTTTAAATAGAATACAAAAAGACACCACTAGAACCATCAACCCAAAATATTTTGTACGCTTTTTTTCTTTAAAAAGTGATGAAAAATAAATTCCCATAAATATGCCTAAGGTGGAGATTAGGGTAAATGGCAGGAGAAAATGCCAGTTTATATCCAAATTTCCAATATCCGCCATAAATCCGATTAGCGATTTTATGGCGATAATAAACAATGACGTTGCCACCGCCTTCTTCATAGGTAGTTTTAACAATAGAACCAATGTGGGAATAATTAAAATCTACCCCCTATACCAACAATACCCGTTAGTAAACCAATAATTATTCCTACAAATATTATCAATGGATAGTTGTAATTATTAGAGCTATTGTTATTAATTGATAATTTCCATTTCCAAATCATAGAAATAGAAGAACATAACATAACTATCGCAAAAAAGACCCTAATACCCATATCCCTAGTAACTACAAAGTTTTTCAGTGTAACTATCTCAAAGGGGATCATTGGCAGTAAATATTTACGGACAACATATACATATACAAAAGCCGGTATGGCGAAAATAACGGCAATTCTATAATCTATTAATCCTTTCTTTAAATTACTGAAGGCACCTACCGAGGCAGAAGTACCTACAACAAACAAAGAATAAGCAGTTGTAGTTATGGGACTAATATGAAATAGATAGGTTACGGGGATTGTGATAATCGAACCTCCGCCCCCATTAAACCCAAAAATATCCCGACCGACAATGCGCCTAAATACCCAAAAATCTGTACGGTATCCATTTTTTATACGTAAAATAAAAATAAGTTGGTTATTGTGCTTCTTTTATATATCCCCAACCTAATCCTTGTTTTTGGATGATTTCCAATATTCCATCAGAAACCGCTCTGACACCTGATATAAGCTGAGTGTCTTCAATTTTATGACGATTTAATGAGGCTTGACAAACCACTAAATCTACATTTTCAATGACACCCAGTTCTCTCATCTGCTCTGATACTGTTGAGATTCCCTTTACGACCATCCTGTAGGCAACACTATACATCGCCAACTCGAATTTGGAATCAGGTGCCATCATTTTTACATGTTTTACAGCCGATTCATGAATACTAGTATTGCCACTAGTGACATCGAACACGATTTTTACTGGTTTCTCTTGCGCAAAAATCACTGCACTGAATAAGCATACCATTATTAAGTTTACTATTGTTCTCATACTTCTAGTTTTTTGTATTTGTTATTCGCCTGCAAAAATGTACCCACAGCCATTCTCTTGTGCTCTACCTAATGCCCATACACCCGATGGCACTATTTGTATCCCTGGTTGAACAGCATCAACCCATTCTTGGTAAGTCTCTTGTGGGTCTAGACCCATTTTCTGCGCTACAACTCCGCTTTATACTGATATGGCAAGGTTGCAAACGCAAAATAATGCACCCCGTTGTTGCATGTCTTTAATGCCTTGAATTACGGGCATGGGGAAATCACCATCTTGTGGTTCATCGTATGGGTTACGCAATGCGGGTTCCTTGGTAGCATTGTCGGTTATACCAAATACTCCACCAAGGTTATACTTTTCCCATAGCGTAGAGTTTAAGGCAAAAGGAATGGCATCATGCCGTAAAACAGTCATTGCAGTTATGTCATTATCATTAGAACCAGTCTCATTGTTTGAAAGATAGAAAGCACAGTTCCAAATTATTGGAAAGCCGGCATGAGGCTTAGAGCCATCATAGACAATACGATGTGATCCTTTAATTTTTGTGACCCATTAGTCTGCCTCATCCATTTTTTTTCATCATAGGATGGTAAACTAGCGTGCATAGAATTAGTAAATAGTGATAGGGTACTTGCCGTAGCACCAAGCATCACTGCACCCATAAAACTTCTTCGTGAATTACTGTTCTGTGTTTTCATAATACATTATTTATTTGGTTTTAATCATGTTACACTCTTGTTTATAAAATTCCATAATCGGCTGAAAAGGCCCTAATTGGTGTTGATCAATTGAAAATAAATCAACATATGGAGGATAAGGGGTAGAAACCGGTTTTCTATTTAAGTCAGGAAAGTCCTGCGCTCTATTCACTTTTTCTGGTCTTTTTTGTTGATTGATATAACCTGCAACATCATAAGCCTCTTCATCGCTTAATACTGGAGCTTCAAAGGTGGTTCCAAAAGGCATATTTACCTTAATGATTTGGGCTGCAGTAATCACACGAGTCATTCCTGCACCATTATTATAAGAGTCGTTGCCCCAAAGTGGTGGATATTGATAAATGAAACTACCCGACACCTTAACCCCTTGGCTATTACTACCATGCCATTTTATACAAATTGTATTAAAAACCCGTTTGCCCTTTTCAAGATTCACTTTTCTATTTGAGAATTTTGATTTTCACAAATCCCTGAACAATTATTTTTCCATCTTTAGGAGCAAACCGACTCAACCAGGTCAAGTATTTAAGAAATGCCTTCATTTCTTTTCCATTTGGGGTATGGTAGCACCATTCATACTCCTTTCCATACAACCATTAATGCGCTCCTCAATGACACCTATTTTATTTTCTCTACCCCTGATGGAAATCTATTTACGATACCTATGAGTGGTGCGGAATAGGGTTTTGTGCCTGATTGTAAATGGCAATTATTGCAGGCTAGTCTGTTGCCTGCATACACCATATTAGGGTTTCCATTATCAGGACCCATATATTTAGGTGTAGTGGTAAAAAGCTGGTGACCGTATTTTATGGCTAAATTTTCATTGAAATCATCCAACAATGAAACATCATATTCAGCGGCAATAGGACTCAGTTCAATTGCCAAGGGTTGTTTGGGTTCATTCGCAAACACATCAAAATAAAGGAGTAGGGTCGCAATACCGATCAATACCATCATGGTACAGCATAGGGTAACCTGAAGTCTCAGTTTTTTAATGAGATTTTTCGTTTCATCATTCATGACAAATCATAATTGTTTTTTTGATAAATTGCTAAAGGGGCGAGAACTACAAGTTTAACCATACTAGCCTAGAATGGTTTTAACTATTCATGCAAACTCTCGGAGTATTTGTGAATCATTGAAATAACCAATATTGATTACCATTGATATTCCGTTACTTTATTCCCACATACGGGAACAATCGATACAATAGATTATCTCATTACTAGTGGTTTGCTGATCATTCAGAATAATTTCAAGTTTTTTTGCACCTTCTCCAAGGTTTACTATCGGAAAAGTTAATACCCCTTCACCTTTATCTGGATTTTCGAAACTACTTTCTTCTTGATGCGTTTTTGACCATTTGTCAGAATTGTAAAGACCATTATAGGTTATTCGCTTCACAATATATGTCCCTTGTGGTAGATTCTTAAAACGTGCTATTGCATAAATCTTATCTCCTGTGGCGAAAGGACCATCTGGTGAAATACACGTGGAGTATCCACTGTTTACATCAATTCTCTTGCAAAGCTCTAAACTGTAAATAGGAGGGGATAATTTTGGTGGCGCAAATGGTGTTACATATATAATCAGGTTTTCCTCTATGGTCTTATCTCCAGTCTGGGCTTTTAATATGTATTTTGTTGTTTGATTTGGTGTTACGAATTTTTCGTCGATTGTCAAAACCGATTCATCATTCAAAGTAACTTGATCTGCCCCATAAGCTTTCCACATAAGTTTAGATGCAACACCACGACGAATTGTAGGGTGACTTGCATAAAAACCACCAATCACAGGATCATTATTGGTGACACTAATTGTAATCTTTTTACTTTCTACTTTTACAGGCCCTTTGGTCGATCTTGGACTGGCCATAAGAACATAAGTAGAGGTTATATCTATTAAAACAGTTTCTGATCCTGAGGATGGCACTTTATGATAATCTGCGGTCCCATACATGCCTAGGCTAACATTGGAAGTATGCTCTGTTTCCCAAGCTAAAGTAACTGATTCTCCTTTTTTTACTTGGTTTTCACTCGAAACGAATGAATTTATCATAGCCGTAGTCACAATATCATTCCATGACTTATTAAAAGGAAATTCTTCGCACAAAATTTCACTTCTTTTGGCTATCATACATACTTTAATACTTTCGCTTAAAAAATTCTTTCCTTCGGGACGTTTAGAAATCTTTAAGCTCACTTGATTATTGCCAATTTCTAATGGAATCCTTTCCATAAGAACATCCTTGAAAAATACTTTACCATTATTATCTTGAGGGACCGCGTATATAAAGATATTCTCTAAATCTGCTTCCCCAGCATAGCTATAATCAACAGTAATACTAAGTTCGGAATCAGAAATATCGTCAGCACTAAAATTACCAATGCTAAAGTTTTTCTGTGCTTCAATGGTATATATAGTAATAATACCAAACAGTAGTATAAAATATAATTTATTCATTTTGTTTAAATTATGGATAAACATTAAGCTTCCCAAAGAGTTGTATTTGGTTTACTTTCACTTCAAAACCTGATAATGCTTAAAATATACATCATCATCCCTTCCTGGATTATTCCCCAGCAATATAACATGTACTTGCCCCATGATGTTTGGTGCACCTTTTCCATTAACATTCCCTACTGTAATACCTTCAGGTTCTTCTCCCCTCCATCCTGGATGATATTCATATTTAAAGTTTTCATTAATACTAGTCAAGGTGTTATTATGAGAATTGAAGTCAGAAGTTGAACTGAAGGACTTGGTCAATTTTCGACCCGTCTTGACATTAAAAACCCATACCCCTCCATCTTTTGCTTCAGTATCGCTTGATGCTCTTCCATTAACTAAGTACAAGTATTGTCCATCTTCTGAAAAATCTCCTCCTTGCATATATTTTTTTATATCTTGTTTACGGCTGCCAGATTCATTGTACAGGGCAAAATAGTCTTTAAAAACTATGACCACTTCATCTTGTTTCAGTTTATTAAAATCAATGGTATAACGGTGAATTTTTTGAGTCGGATTGTTGTGATCTATGGCATTACTTGAAGTATAAAGCTCCTTGGTAATGGGATGAATGGCGCACCAACCAGCATTAGATTGCATTGATAATTCAATCTTTCCAATATATTTTAAGTTAGAAGCTTTGTAAACTAATAAGTATGGATGAGGGTTTTTGAAAATAATATAAGGAATTGAACCAGTACTATAAACATTTTTAGGACCTTCTACGGGCACAAATAAATAGCCATCAAAGAAATCCAGATCACAGAAATGGTTATAACCACGAGCCGCTAATTCTTCTGGAATTTTAACTTGATAGATTTTTTGGCTGGGATTGGGACCATTGAGTTTCTTGGCAAGGTCATGACTAAAAGGGAATTTCCACAATTTGGTTAATTGAGTGAAATACCAATTATTAGCATCATGTGTAACACCTTGCAATCTATCACTCCAATTGTTATCTTGTTTCTTAGGGTGTTGCCCTAAATAATTGATAATTTCTATTGCTAAATCATTAGGGGCCAAAATCCGTATATAGCCTTCAATTCGTACCTTTCGATACCCGCCTGTTTCAGCAATTCTCATTCCTTCAGGTGTGGCAATTGTAAAATTGTCCTTTCGTGTGTCATGGTAATACAACCAAAGGGGTTTGTATAAATGTTGATATTCAGGTTTGACCGTTTTCAGCACATAGCCTTCAATCCTTACTTTTCTATAACCACTCGCTTCGGCTGCTCTGATTCCTTCTGCCGTAGCAGTTATAAAATTATCTTTACGTGTATTACTGTAGTACAAATAAAGTGGTACTGCTTGACCTTCTATATTAGAAGATTCTTTTTGGATATATCCATCTGTTCTAACAAAGCGGTATTGTTGTGCTAAGGCACCGCTTTTACTTATTGCAGTTGCCGTGGAATAATTATCTGTTCGTGAATTGTTCCAAAAATGATCCAAAGATTTAAAACTGATTTTTTCAGAATTCGAATCATTATTCCCATTAGTTCTATGATCCCGCGTTTGTATTTTCTCTTTCGTTCTATGGTCGCGTTTTGCGACCTGAGCCTGTGTCGGTACAATTGATGTCGTAAGAAAAACACCTAGGCATAAGCAAACTAGTGTCGTTTTTGAGCTGAACTTTAGTAATGTTTTCATTTTTTTTAATTGTGTTTGAATGAATATTCTACATGTAGCAGGGAGCTATCCCTATACTGTTTCTAATCAGTACGATGGTCTCGTACCGTTCTCACTATTGGCATTTTAGAGGATGAAACGTATATTACATGATATCCTTCATCTCCAGCTAAATCAGGCCCACCAACTTTTGTTGTTATCTGTAGGTACCCTTGAATTGTTCCATCGGCTCTTTCAGTAATGTCCACAAACTTTACCCCAAGGTCTTCGTCATTTTCTTGTTCTTCATTTACGACTAAAAGTCTTTTGTTATTTACGACCAAAGTATGGGATGCGCCATTATCAGAATCAGCGAACGCATTGGGATCATCTTTTGTAACCACGAACCTGTTATATGTTTCTCGAATGTCCATTTTTTGAGGAAGCCCAGATTCTATGGGGTTTGCTTCAAAAGCAATTTTGAATTGGGCTGTTAATGGTGGTTCCGCCCATGGTTTCCAATTGCTGGGCGAGCCGTCCAAATCAAAATCACCGCTATCGTCGAATCTATTGGAATCATCCTGAATCAACATCATATAATATCCTTTGCGTTCTCTCCACCATATCATTTCTGAAGGATGTATCTCAGGGCGATGATGATGAAACCATTCTCGAATCCAAGGGCCGTAAAAACATAATTCCCTTCCTTCAAGCCCTATGATAGGGTCGTTACTTTTCTTTTCCCTCTTAATTATTCTTGGCGGACCAAATAATGATTCCACTGTATCAATAATTACGGTAGTCCTTCTTGGAAAGAACACGTTTTGACGCAGACTCTGATCCGGCGTAACTTCTGCCTCCAGTTGAAAAAGACCTCTTTCATTTTTATGCCAACCAGAATCACTCATGAATACGGTTTCTTCCCGAAATGGAAGTGCTTCGGTAATCAAAAATGAAAACTCGTCATTGGGTAGTACAAAAAAATTCCAGTCCATTTCGGCCCCTCTTCCATCATAGGTCTTAAAATTCTCTAATTTTCCACAACAAACCTGTTTTTGATCATTTAATGGTATCCAATTATTTTTCCAACCTGCAGCACTAGGCCAGTTTTTCTCTGCGGGAGGACGGCCAATAGTATTGTGTCTTGGGTCAAACCCTTCTATTCCTTGCATTTTAGTAACAATTCTATTCCATTTGTCTACATCTTCTTGGGTACTTCTAGGTGGATTTGTTACCAAGAAATTTGAACGGGAATCATCTATGGCCACATCATTTTCGGGTGCACGATTAGTTTTATGGTTCCGCGTTTTGGATTTCTCTTTAGTTCTATGGTCGCGTTTTGCGACCTGAGCCTGTGCCGGTACAATTGATGCCGTAAGAAAAATACCTAGGCATAAATAAGCAAGTGTAGTTTTTGAGCTGAACTTTAGTGATTTTTTCATTTTTTATTAATTGTGTTTAAATGAATATTCTACATGTAGCGGGGAGCTATCCCTATACTGTTTCTAATCAGTACGGTGGTCTCGTACCGTTCTCACTATTGGCATTTTAGAGGATGAAACGTATATTACGTGATATCCTTCATCTTCGGCTAAATCAGGCCCACCAACTTTTGTTGTTATCTGTAAGTACCCTTGAATGGTTCCATCCGCTCTTTCAGTAATGTCCACAAACTTTACCCCAAGGTCATTGTCATTTTCTTGTTGTTCATTGACGACTAAAAGTTTTTTATTATTTACCACCAAAGTATGGGATGTGCCAGTATCAGAATCTTTTGAGGCATCTGCATCATCTTTTGTAACAACAAACCTTTTATAAATTTCTCGAATGTCCATTTTAATAGGAAGTTTTGAAGCTCTAGGCATAACTTCAAATGCTATTTTGAATTGGGCTGTTAATGGCGGTTCTGCCCATGCTTTCCAGTTGTCAGGGGTAGATCCTCCTAAGACTCCAAAATCAAAATCACCCTGGTCATCAAATCTATTGGAATCATCTTGCAAGAACATTAAATAGTATCCTTTGTTTTCTCTCCACCATATCATTTCTGAAGGATGTATTTCTGGCCGATTGTTATGAACCCGTTCTCTAACCCAAGGGCCATAGATGCAAATTTCTCTTCCGAGACTTCCTAAATTGGGAGTATAAGATATATCTCCTGAAGCATGTGTTACTTCATTACCACGTTTAGGGAAAAACACATTATCATACAAACTTTCATCTGGAGTAATTTCTCCCTCAAGCAAATATTTTCTCCATTCATTCCCAGGTCTATGATCTCTAAATTTTTCATCGACATGCCAGCCTCCGGGAGCATTTTCTCCCATGTGGAAGCCTGCGAGACTAAATTCTCCATCCCAAGCTGCATCATATCCATCAGGATCTTTAAATTGAAGGACATCCTTAATTAAATATGAAAACGCATCATTTGGGGTAATATAAAAACCCCAGTCCATTTCATCATTTCCACCATCATATATCTTAAATTTTTTTAATTTTCCACAACAAGCATGCTTTTTGGAATCTAAAGGAACCCAGTTGTTAAAAAAATGTAAAACTACTTCAGAGCCCTGTGTTTTTTCTGCAGGGTACTCGCCTATAATGTTCCCAACAGGATCAAACCCTTCAATGCCCTGCATTTTAGTAACAATTCTATTCCAATTGTCTACATCATCTTGAGTGCTTCTAGGAGGATTTGTGACCAAGAAATTATTAAATGAATCATCTATAGCCACATCATTTTCTGCCACACGATTGGTTCTATGGCCCCGTGTTTTGGCTTTTTCTTTCGTTCTATGGTCACGTTTTGTGACCTGAGCTTGTGCTACAGCAACAAAAATTCCAAGTAAAAAGAAAAGAAGTATATTTTTAAATCTGATTTTCTCTATTGTTCTCATAACTATTATCTTTTGGTTGAGATTAAGTCTTTAGTTTTCATTCTTTATATCTTATTGTTGTTCTAATCGATCATTTCGTTATTGCTTATATTATTGGGGGAATTGCTTGATTCACCCTTTGTCTTTATCATATCATTGAGAGTAGCGTCAACCAGTTTAAATTGACCTCCAATCTGTTTATATATTTTTCTATTGTAAAATTGGTTTTGTAGGATCGTATTATGTCGTGCATAATCTTTGTCAGAACTACTACTGCCATAAGGCCTACCATCATCTGCATCGCAATGGCCGAAAGTGCTTTCCTTGAAACCATAGTCACGAGAACCCAAGTAAATGGCAGGTTTGCCACCTTTGTATTTATTGTAATAAAAACTATTATTTTTAATTGTATTATGCTCAGGAGGCGTATGCCTTATGGTACCGCCTTCCCCACAGTTTCTATAAAAATAAATTCCCCCATTATTAAGGTTTGAGAACCTGTTATTTATAAATGTGTTCCAACTTGAACCATCTAGTGCTATTTGAGGCCAACCTCTATCGGTTACAGCAGGAAGAACCCCCCAGCCATCTTCCTCGGTCTTTACATGTATGTAGTTGTTTTCAATCGTATTATAAGCGGATTCGGCGTCAAAGTATATTCCAACTTTCTCCGATTTTCCTTTCATTTCAGAATTTATCAACTTTGAATAAGTAACTCCTGGGGCAAAATACAATGGATTTCTACCTACTCCGGTAATTGATATCCGATCCAAGACTATATATCTAGGGGCATTATTCCTTACCCTTAGCACATGTTTCGACTCAATAGGTTCTCGCTTGGAGGATTCCTTAATAGCCGCCGTTTCGCCGTTTTTCCCCATACCCCAAATACGGACAGAACCAATAATATTGCAGTTTTTTATAGTGATATACTGGGGTTTTATCCAGGTTTGCTCATTGGTTTTTTTAGATTTGACCTCAATCATATCTTTGCGGTAATTTACTGTGTTCTTACCACCATCTAGCTTTGCATGATTACAATCACAGGTAACTCCAGAAGCTTTGCTTCCTTCGAAAATCAACCTTTTTGTGACTACATTATTACGTTTTAGAGTCAGATTACAATCAATTTTCACGTAAGATGAAGAAGCTGTAGCGGGAGCAAGTATTTCTTGTAATTTTTGTTCACTACATTTGGTAGTATTGATTGGGATATTATTATAAGAATCATCTATAGCTACTTCATTTTCTGGCGCATGATTAGTTCTATGGTCACGAGTTTTAGTTTTCTTTTTAGTTTGTTTATTACGTTTTGTGACTTGGGCTTGCGTTGGTGCAACTGAAACAGTAATAAAAACCCCAAGTAAAAATAATAGAAGTGTGCTTTTTAATCTTAATTTAATTGTTGTTTCCATAATCTTCATTTTTTAGCACCTTAGTATGGTGCTTAATAGCATTATCCTTATAGAAATATTTTTAAGAATTTCTGTTAACGTGTATTGCTGTTGTAAAACTATAAAGTGAATTATTGTAAGGCGTGAACTATTTCTTCAATCACTAGGAGTAATTTTGAATTTGGAAGAAAAACCTTGTACTATTATTGCAAGGGGGAAGAAAAAATAAAATTAAATACCTAATTATCAGTTATTTATGAATATCCTTCGGTGCAAAACCAAATTCTTCCTTAAAGGCACGGCTAAACCATGAAGGATCATTAAAACCAGTATCATATGCAATTTCAGAGATGGTTTTATCTGTGGTTTCAATCAAATTCTTGGCTTTTTGAAGACGGATTGATCGTATAAAAACCGCTGTTGATTTATCAGTAATGGCTTTCAGTTTTCTATAAATTTGAGATTCGCTTAAATGCAATTTATCGGCAAGATCACTAGAACCAAAAGCGGAATTGATAAGGTCTTCATTTATGAATTGTATGGCCTTTTGAAGGAACTTAGTTTCCGGGCTTTCTGCCCTTTTGTCTAAAAATTTATTTAAACCGTATTTTTGAATTTTATCAACTAGTTTTTTACGCAAGAGCACCAGTTGATTTAATCGTATAAATAATACTTTTTCATTAAATGGTTTTGCCAAATAGGCATCTGCCCCATGCGATAGTCCTGTCAAGCGATCTTCAGTAGTTACTTTGCCGTTAAGAGCACAATGGGTATATATAATCCGTTCGCTGGTCTGATTTTAGCAAGCGACACACTTCAAAACCATCTTTACCCGGCATCATTACATCACTGATAATACTATCGGGTATTTTTTCGTACGCCATTTCTATACCTATATTTCCATTGCTAGCATGTATGGTTTGGCAACTGTGTTTTAGACAGGTTTTTAAATAATGAGCCACATCTTCATTATCCTCTATAATAAGAGCTAACGGCAATGTTGAAGCTTCCTTCGAAACTGATGGATCTAATTTTGTGAAATTTGCATTTTTTTAATAGGTTGTTCAACTGTTATTATGGCGTCTACTGTTTTTACTGCATTATTGGTTACCGGCAGTTGTACGGTAAAGGTACTCCCTTTACCAAGTGCACTCTCTACACTTATGGTACCGTTCATCAATTCTACAAATTCCTTGGCCAAGTATAGTCCAATACCTGTGCCCTCCTGTTTTTGAGAAGCTGCTGTGTTATCTACTTGATAGAAGCGATTAAACAAATTGACTATGTTGTCTTCCGCCAACCCTAGACCGTTGTCTTTCACTTTTATGGCTAAAAACTCATCGCCTTTTGAATTGATTTTGTTGAGATGGACAATTATTTTACCATTGGGATTGGTAAATTTTATCGCATTAGAAAGTAAATTTGAAATAATCGAGGCCATCTTATTCACATCAATATCCATTTCCAAGGCATCGATTTCGGAATATACGGTAAGATTATTTTTTTTTGCTTCGGCTAAAGAGTGAAAACTTTCACTCAAATATTTTACAAACGGTATGGCATCGGTTTGAACCAGATTAAGCTCCATTGAGCCAGCCTAATGTAGAGCTTCTTTTCATTAAAGTTATACCTCCACACAAGTTTTTTCGTACTCATCATAATTCATAAATATTGCTACTATACCCAACGATAATGAGCCAAGAATATATATTTTGGCAGATGCTTAAAGTCTGTTACCTGGAGGTGAATACCCATGTCATGCAACTGACTACCTCTTTTATTGCCCACCATTAAACCACTAATAAAACCCTTGTATACTTAAATTAATAGGGCTAATTAACTTACCTTATACAGGGTACTCATGAACTAATCACCGATTTACAGGATTTAATACTAGACATACCTATAATAAGATTTTTATAGGTATGTGTATTTTATAGGCTTGTATTAAAATACATTGGAATAATAACTCTTTAGAATTCATTTAGAATTAAAGAATATCTTTAATGTGTAAAACAGCTTTATTCCATGAAGATTCTGATTGTAGAAGACGAAATAGATTTACAACAATCTATTGTGATTTATCTTGAAAAAGATGGAAATATTTGTGAAGTTGCGTCAAACTTTGAGGAGGCTAATTATAAGGTCAATATGTATGATTATGATATCTTAATTTTGGATATCAATCTCATCAATGGTAGCGGATTAGATATTTTAAAAATTCTAAAAAAAGAAAAAAAGAAATTTCCAGTTTTGATCATATCAGCAAACAATTCATTAGAAGACAAACTAGAAGGGTTAGATTTGGGTGCTGATGATTACCTTACAAAACCCTTTCATTTAGCAGAATTAAACTCTCGCATTAAAGCAGTTCTACGGCGTGGCAAATTTGGCGGAAATGACATTATAACTTTTAATGAAATAAAAGTAGATACGAGTTCAAGAACCGTTTACATTAATGACAGAATGATTGCTATAACAAAAAAGGAATTTGATTTGCTTCTTTTTTTTATCACTAATAAAGGAAGAGTATTATCAAAAGAAATAATCGCCGAACATTTATGGGGCGATAATATGGATTTAGCTGATAATTTTGATTTTATATATGTACATATTAATAATCTTAGAAAAAAGCTAACCAATGAAGGCTCTAAATACATAAAAACAGCTTATGGTAGCGGTTATAAATTTGTAGATTAAAATTGAAAAAGAAAAAGAATTTAATTCAACAAACTTCCAAAAATTTTCTTCAAGTAAGTAGCATCTTGATGATACTAAGCACCATATGCCTATATTTTGTAACAAAAACCTTATTATTAAACGAAATAGAAGAGGAACTTAGCTCTACCAAAGCCAGAGTAGAAATAGCATTAAAAAATAATGACAACACCTCTTTCCTAGGTCCAGTTATTGAAGTTCATAAAGTAGAAAAAATACATCCAACCTATTTAAAAGATACTTTAATTTTCGATCCTTCACAGAATGAAATGGAGCTATTCAGGGAGCTTTCTTCATTTAAGAAAATTAATAATGCAAATTATCAAATCACAATTCGCACTTTAATTGTAGAAACGAATGATATTTTAATAGCTATTATAGTTTCAAACATTTTAATACTTCTTATAACTTTTATTATCCTATTTTATTTCAATAAGAAAAAAAATACGCAAGTATGGGATCCTTTCTTTGTAAATCTCGAACAAATGAAGCAATTTTCACTCTCATCTGAAAACCCTATTGAGCTTATTGATAGTGAAATTGTAGAATTTACAGAACTCAATAAAGAGGTTCATACCCTAACAAAAAAAGTACAAGCAGATTACAAGAATCTAAAACAATTTACTGAAGATGTATCTCATGAGATGCAAACGCCTTTAGCTATCATACAAGCAAAAATTGAGAATTTCATTAACGGTGACAACCTTACTAATGAACAATTTAAGAATCTCGTTTCTGTACAAAAAGACATTCAACGCCTTTCACAATTAAATAAGAAGCTGACCTTACTTTCAAAAATAGAAAATAACCAATTTACAGCCGACGAAAATATTAACATTACTGATGTCATAGAAGAAGTAATTAATGATTTTAAAGAATTAACTCAAGCCTTAATCATTTATAAAAAAGAGTCTTCTATTCAAATAAATGCAGATCCCCATTTGGCTAGAATACTCTGTACGAATCTTATTTCGAACGCCATAAAATATGGTGCTGAAGGTAAAACAATTGAAATCACAGCAGAAGATAGAACTATTGCTGTCGCTAATTTCGGTGAAGGTCCACTTCTACAACCTTATAAAATTTTTGGTCGTTATTACAGAGAGGAATCCAAAGTAAAATCTACAGGCCTAGGATTAACAATAGTTAAAAAAATTTGTGACCTACATGGTTTTCATATTTCTTATCTATTTCAAAATAAACACCATGTTTTTAAAATAGATTTTAATACTATTCAAGAAAACTTTTAGTTTTCAATTAAATATCTTTAAAGCATCTTTAGATTGTGATTCTACATTTGCCATTAAATTAGAATTAAAAAAAGAATGTTATTCCGAGAAAATTATTTCAAATTACTCTTAAAAAAACCTGGACAAAGTAAAATTTTACTTTTCCAATTACTTTTATTCTCTGTTACTGTTTTTGGGCAAATAACTAAACATGATTCTTTAAATTATAACACTAAATCAAAATTTAAATATGAATCCCTAATTATACCAAGCGCTCTAATAGGATACGGAATAATTGGTGTTGAAAGTGATGGATTAAAAAAATTTAACGCTGAATTAAAAGAAGAAATAAACGAACATATAGATACTAAATTTACAATAGATGATATATCACAATATGCTCCATTCGCATCTGTTTATGCCCTAAATTTATTAGGAAAAGAAGGGAAGCACAACTTTAAAGATAGAACTATTATTTTAGGAACTGCTTATATTATTATGGGAACCACTGTAAATGGTTTAAAAAAAATTACGCGTATAGAGCGACCCGATGGTTCCTCTAGAAATTCGTTTCCATCAGGCCATACTGCCACCGCCTTTATGGGTGCAGAATTTTTATACCAAGAATATAAAGATGTATCTATTTGGTATGGAATCACTGGATATGTTGTAGCTACTGGAACAGGCTTTTTTAGAATGTACAATGACAGGCATTGGTTTACAGATGTGGCAGCAGGCGCAGGTATTGGAATTTTAAGTACAAAAATCGCTTATTGGCTACATCCTATTATTAATAAAAAACTTTTTAAGAAAAAAGAATCTATAGATGGTACAGCCGTACCCTTTTACAATGGAAAAGAATTTGGCATGGCGATATCACTAAAATTTTAAAAATAAAATATTCATGAAAAACAGCATCCTACTATTAATCCTAGTATCAAACATCAATCTTATATTTGCTCAAAAATCGAATTTAATTTCTGGTCAAATTTATGATTCTTTCTCCAAAGAATCTTTGGCATTCGCCAATGTTACTATTCTTAAATCTAAAGACAATACTTTAGTTACAGGCGCCATTACAGATGCTAATGGCAGATTCGAAATTCAAGGAATCACAAACGGCAATTACAATATCCAGTTCTCTTTTATTGGATATAAAACAGAAGAACAAAAACTAATTATTAGTGAGTTAACGACTATTCTTGATTTAGGCAAAATTGAATTAGAACCTACTACAGAGCAACTTTCAGAAGTGGAACTAATAGCCAAGCAGGCAACTACGAATGCCAATCTCAACAAAAAAACTCTAAACCTAAGTAATACTGTAGCACAATCTGGGGGCTCTGTTCTTGATGCAATGAAAACTATGCCCGGAGTAACTTTTGATCAAGATGGTAAAGTAATTCTTCGTGGAAGTGACAAAGTAGTAGTTCTGATAGATGGAAAACAATCTAGCTTAACAGGTTTTGGTAATCAAAAAGGATTAAGTAATATCCCTGCCGCCAACATCGAAAAAATTGAAATCATCAATAACCCCTCAGCAAAATACGACGCAAATGGGTTTGCAGGTATTATCAATATTATTTATAAAAAAGAAAAAATAGAAGGCTTTAATGGAGATGTTGGCCTCTCATTTGGTCTGGGAGCATTAAGCAAAAGAAAAGAAGATACTAAAACAGATTTAGGCTCGTATACTGTTAATCCTAAATTAATACCGAGCGTTAATTTAAATTATAAAACAGATAAGTTCAATTATTTTCTTCAATCCGAATTTATTCTTCAGGAAGCCCTACCAAATAATGAATTTACAACTCGATATTATGAGGACAATACCCATATAATATCACAAGTGCCAGAAAATCGAAGACAGTTTAAAACTATTGTATCTGGAGGTATTGATTGGGAAATTAACACTGCAAATAGCTTAACCCTATCTGGCCTATACGATAGAGAAAAACATATAGACACTTCTCAAGTTGCCTTTATAAATTTAGATACAAACACTCGAAACAGATATTATAATTGGCAAGAAGAAGAAATTACTCGATACATAAATGTTGCCGCAAATTATAAGCATAAATTTATACAACCTGGACATACCTTAACAGCAAATGCGCAATACACGCAAGGTTTAGAAGACGAAAGTTACTTTTTAAATGATAGCTCGGCGGTGCGTATTGGTAGAGATGCAACAAATATTGTAGCGATTGAACATACTACCAATATGGCTACTGACTATACTAAACCATTAAAAAATGGCAGACTGGAACTAGGCTTAAAAGCAAGAATTAGAAAACTCCCTGTTGCATATATCATTACTCCCGGAGAAAACTCTATTATCTATCCAAATTTAGGCACGTTTTCAGATTGGGGAGAAAACTTATATGCAAGTTATATTAACTATTTATTGGAAAAAGAAAAATATAGCGTAGAAGCGGGCTTAAGAGCTGAACAAACAAATGTTTACTACGATTTGGATCCTGTAAATGTCTATTATCCAAACAATGATAAATACAATTACTTTAAGCTGTTTCCTAGTTTTAGGTTTACCTACAAATTAAATGAAGAAAATAAAATTTCGACCTTTTACAATCGACGAATTGACAGACCTGGGGAGCCAGAATTACGTGTTTTTCCAAAATATGACGACCCTGAATTATTAAAAGTTGGTAATCCATACCTAAGACCGCAACTTACCGATGCTTTTGAAATAGCGCACAAACATTCTTGGAAAAGTGGATCGTTATTTTCTGCAATTTATCATAGAATTATTAAAGACCAATACATGCGTATTTTCAGTTTAGATGAATCGAATCCAGATTATCAAATTGTAAATAAAATTTATCAAAACACGGGCAGTGCCACAAATACAGGTATAGAAGTCTTATTCAGTCAAGATATATCGAAATTATGGAAAATGTCTGCTAGTTTTAATGTCTACTCAAATCGTATTAAAGCATATCAAGGCATACTGCTTTTCCCCTATAAACGCATATTTTCAATAGAAAAATCTACCAATACGGCTGGTGACGTAAAGCTAAATAACGAATTTACCTTGCCTAAAAACTGGGCATTACAACTAACGGGATTGTATTATTCAAAGAAAAACATCCCTCAAGGCAAAGAACTTTCTCGCACCTCAATAGATTTAGGTGTCAAAAAAAATATTTTAGATAGAAAAGCAGAACTTACCCTTTCTGCAAGTGATATATTCAACTCTTTTGGAATTCGGCAAGAAATTAAAAGCGAAGGGTTTTTGGCTGTTTATGAAAATTATTATGAAACCCAAATCATACGTCTGGGTTTCAAATACAAGTTTTAAACTAGAAGTCACACTTAATTCTTTTACAAATGAAAACACTAAATAAGGTTGCAGAAATCACCTTACTATTCTGGTTAATGAAAATTATCGCCACAACCCTTGGTGAAACCTTAGGTGATTTTATTTCCATGACCCTTAATCTGGGCTATGGCACTGGGCTTTTAATCACATTGGCTTTTTTTCTAATAGTACTTGTCGTTCAATTACGCTCTAAAAAATTCATTCCCTTATATTATTGGTTAGTCATAATTGCTACAACTACACTCGGTACAGAAATATCTGATTTTATTGATAGAAGTCTAGGAATGGGGTATACCTATGGTAGTTTACTGCTGCTCATTCTTTTAGCAGTAACATTATATATATGGTATCGTACCTATAAAAACGTCAATGTTTATCCAATAAATGAAACACCAAAAGAACTTTTGTATTGGACTGCAATTTTATTTTCTAATAGCCTAGGAACTGCATTCGGCGATTATTTAAGTGATAATATAGGGCTTAGTTACGGTATTGGTGCACTTGTAACCGCAAGTATTATTTTGCTTGTTATTGTGCTTCATAATTTCACTAAAATAAATCAAATCGTACTTTTTTGGATTGCCTTTATTTTCACAAGACCTTTTGGAGCAACATTCGGCGACTTTTTAACAAAACCATTGAGTGAAGGTGGTTTAGACTTAGGAACGCTACCTGCATCTACAGTATCTGCCCTATTGTTAGCTTTGTTAATTTATATTTCCTATAAAAAATTAAAAACAAGTTCTAACTGAATTGCGCCTTAAAAATCTCTTTAGATTTCCTTCAATATTTCTTTAGATTTCAATAGTAGATTTACATTAAACAAATATAAAATTATGAAAGAAATACAAAAATTAAGTATTGGACTCCTATTGGTAACAGTTGCAATTTGTTTATTTGCTTTCCAAAAAGAAGAGGTGCCACAAAACGTATTGAACACATTTACAAAAATGTTCCCTACAGCAAAAAAAAATGATTGGAGCAAGGAATCAGACACTGAATGGGAAGTTGAATTTCACTTGAAAGGAGTTGCCTATTCTGCTAACTTTTTAACAGATGGTACTTGGCAGGAAACGGAACATGAAATTAAGAAAAATAGCATTCCAAAAAATATTATGAATATTATAAGTACTGAATTTCCTAATTACAAAATAGAAGAAGCTGAAATCTCTGAAACTAACGACAGAATGGTTTACGAATTTGAGATTGAAAAAGGAGAAGTTGAAATGGAAATTACCATCACTAAAGAAGGGCATATTATTAAAAAAGAAGAACGAAATGAGGAAAACGAAAAAAAGTAATTTAGGCTGTTTATTATAAAGTGTAATGTCGAAAGCTGAGTTAATAGAAATATTCATTCAGCTTTTTAAATGCAACTATAACAACTTTAAAATTCCTTTAGATTCTGATTTTACATTTACATAAAAACTGTAACATGTGGTCAAAATTATTTCCGAAGCGTTTTGCTTTATTAAAAGCCTTTGTACTACTATTTTTATCGGTTTCATTTATCGTAAGACTTAGTTTATTAATTTGGGATTTTACCGAAACCGATTTAGGTTTAATTGCAATTCTAAAAACTTTTAGTACCGGCACTTTTTTTGATTTAGGTACAGTATCTTTCTTTGCAGTACCTTTTGCAATTTACCTCTTGCTTATCCCAACAAAATGGCACGGATCTATTTTTGATAAAATTGTTATCTATCTTGGATTTTCAATTGGCACCCTTGTGATATTTTTCTCGTTTTTAGGAGAATTTACTTTTTGGGAAGAATTTCAACGCAGGTATAATTTTATTGCTGTTGATTATCTCATTTACACCTATGAAGTAGTAAAAAACATTAATGAATCTTACCCATTGCCAATATTAATTTCGGGCTTAATAGCACTTATCGTAATTACCATATATAGTGTTAAAAAATTAGGTATCTTTAATACCATATTTACTGCTAAAACTAATTTCAACCAAAAAACAATAGCAACAATCCCATGGTTTATTATCAGTATTATATTTACGTTATTCATCACTAATGACCGAGCAGATTGGTCTGAGAACAGGTATAACAATGAACTTTCTAAAGCGGGTATTTATTCCTTTTTTGCTGCATTTAGAAATAATGAACTTGCGTATACAGAGTTCTATAGTACCATTCCAGAAAATGAGGCCTTTGCTAATGTGAAAAACACCTATTTAAAGAATGGTGATGTTTTTAGTTCAAATGAAGAACAGCGTATTTTGAGAGATGTATCAGTTAAAGACAGTCTGCAATTGACCTACAAACCAAATGTAATTTTTATTTGTATTGAAAGTCTTAGTGGTAAATACTTAAACTCGCTAGGGGGAAATTACAACACCACGCCTACGTTAGATTCTTTGGCTAACGAAAGTCTATTTTTTACAAATTTATTCGCCACAGGCACTCGAACCGTACGTGGCATGGAAGCCATAACCCTATCCATACCTCCAACTCCAGGTAGAAGTATTGTTAAAAGAAAAAATAACACGGAGTTATTTACCATTGGTGAAGTTTTTAAACAACAAGGTTATGAACGCAGTTTCTTTTATGGTGGTGATGGTTATTTTGATAATATGAATACTTATTTTGGAGGAAATGGTTTTAATATAGTAGACCGTGGAAGAGGATTTTTATTAGACAAAAGCATTACCACTACCCGTACAAACATCGAAGATGAAGAAGTAACCTTTGAAAACGCTTGGGGAGTTTGTGATGAGGATATTTACAATAAGGTTATAAAAGAAGCAGATAAAGCCTTTACATCGAAAAAACCTTTTTTTGATTTTGTCATGACCACATCAAATCACAAACCTTATACCTATCCAGAAGGAAAAATAGATATTCCCTCTGGAACCGGAAGAGATGGCGCCGTCAAGTACACCGATTTTGCCATTAAAAAATTTTTAGAAAAAGCAAAAACAAAACCATGGTTTAGCACTACTGTTTTTGTAATCATGAGTGACCATTGTGCAAGTAGTGCTGGTAAATGGGAACTAGATGTTAAAAACTATCACATTCCTGCGTTAATAATTAATCTTCCAAATACCCATCCTATAAAAATTGATAAACTATGTTCACAAATAGATGTATTCCCAACCCTTTTTAGTAAACTTGGATGGAATTACGAGTCTAACTTATTTGGCGTAGATATCACAAAAATGAAGGCCCAAGATGAAAGGGCATTTATTGGTAATTATAGAAAACTAGGTCTTTTAAAAGGTCAAAAAATCATGATCCTAGGCGATCAAAAAAAGGCAAATTTTTACGCTTGGAAACGAGATGACAATAGTTTAGAAAGTATTCCAATGGATAACGATTTTCTGAAACAAACAATCTCATATTATCAAGTTGCAGATTACCTTTACAGTCATGAAGGGCTTAAATTAAAAGAGTAACAACCTTGACAAAAATCCATTTTATAATCAACCCAATTGCGGGAAAAGGAATTCGATATTTATCTATGGAATTGCTGCAATCTATATTTCCTATAGAAACCTATGCCATTATAATAAAGTATTCTAAATACAAAAAGCATGCTACTATACTTACAAATCAATCGGTAGCCGATGGTGCACATATCATCGTTGCTTGTGGTGGTGACGGCACCATAAATGAAGTTGCCTCATGTCTTTTAAACACAAACATTAAACTAGGCATTGTACCTCTAGGCTCTGGCAACGGACTTGCATCTAACCTTAATATTCCAAGAAAAATTTTAACTTCTTTATATATTATTAAACAACAAAAGGCTATTAAAATTGATGTTGGCAGTGTAAATCAGAAATATTTTTTTAGCAATGCAGGCTTAGGATTTGATGCTACTGTTATTAAAAACTACGAATCATCTAACAAACGAACATTAATTGGCTATATACTAGCGTGTTTCACTTCACTAAAAGAAATAAAAAGCACAAAAAATTTAGCAATTAAAATCAATGATTCGGTTTTTGAAATAGATCCTTTTTTAGTTTTTATATCCAATTCAAATGAATTAGGATATAAATTTAGCCTTACACCAAAAGCCTCTCTTCAAGATGGCCTTTTAGATGTGCTTATTGTTTCTAAAATAAGCAAGTTGAAGATGATTTGGTTTGGGTTCTTAGTGCTTATAAATAAACCTCTTCATCTAAAAGAAGCTACCTATTATCAGACGCATCAACTTGAGGTTCAAAATAAAAAGCAAAACTATTTTGAAACTCAAGTTGATGGCGAATTTTCTACGATTCAAAAAGAAACATTAGTTATTCATATCAATAAAAGGGCATTGAACGTTATCTCTCCTTCCCCAGTCCTTTCTTTGTAAGTATACAACAGAATTTTTATTTAATTTACCCACTACATGAAACAGTTAATTACGGAAAGATTAATTGTTTTTTTTCTAAATGTCTATTAATCCTTTTTCTTTTAAAGTAGTCTAAAAAGTGTTACTTTTAAAACGAACCAAACTTTCCCATCATGATAAAAAAAATTTTAATAGGTTTAGCAATTGTTTTCATCATCATACAATTCATCCATCCAGACAAGAATGATTCTAATGATTTAACATATGATGTTTCTACCAAATATGAAGTACCAGAGGCTATAAATGATCTTTTAAAAGTTTCCTGTAATGATTGTCACTCCAATAAAACAGAATACCCATGGTATGCTAATGTGCAACCTGTAGCTTGGTGGTTGAATGATCATGTGGTTGATGGCAAAAGGCATTTAAATTTTTCAACATTTACGAAACTCCCTATTGCTGTTCAAAACCACAAATTTGAAGAGACGATAGAAATGGTGGAAGACAAAGAAATGCCTTTGGATTCCTATACAAATTTTGGCCTCCATTCAGAAGCAAATCTTACGGATGAACAACGAGAAATGCTAATGGATTGGGCAAAAGAACAAATGACCTATTTAAAAACCACGTATCCTGCAGATAGTTTGGTTATGAAGCGGAGAAGCCCCCCTCCTACAAAGTAAAAATACCTTAAGCTAAAAAAGCTTCTCTAGGGAAGCTTTTTTAGTGGAATAAACATTATGCCCTTTAGTAGGACAAAATGTTGTTGTTTTCATTTCCACATTAACCATTTGTGACAAATTTACTATCATTTAAGTGTATATATTGAATTTTAATTCAACCAATAACGATTCGGAATCCTAATCGTACTTTTCATAAAAACAAACGAGTTAAGTTTCAGAACCAACCTTTCCATTATTTTTAAACTAAAAAAAGCCTCTCGATTTCTCGAAAGGCTTTTTGTTGTACAGGCGGAGAGACTCGAACTCTCACACCTCGCGGCACTAGATCCTAAGTCTAGCGTGTCTACCAATTCCACCACGCCTGCATTATGATCTTTTTTTAACTCAGAAAAACTAGGTTTTGCTTCGCTAAAGGAGTGCAAATATAAAGCAAAAAATGAATTTAGAAATACTTCTTTCAAAAAAGTTCTTTTTTGTAGTTTTATAGTGGACTAAAATCATACCATGGAAACCATAAAAAATTATATTTCTGAGCACAAAGAGCGTTTTATTTCTGAATTAATAGAGTTATTAAAAATACCCTCAGTAAGCGCCGACACTGCGTTTACCCAAGATGTTCTGGATACAGCCGATGCAGTAAAAACTGCTTTAGTGAATGCCGGATGCGCTACTGTTGAAATTTGTGAGACCGATGGTTACCCGATTGTATATGGAGAAAAAATAATAAATCCTGACCTACCCACCATATTAGTTTACGGACATTATGATGTGCAACCTGCTGATCCTATCAATTTATGGACCTCTCCCCCGTTTGAACCTGTGATTAAAAAAACAGAAAAACACCCTGAAGGCGCAATTTACGCCAGAGGTGCTTGCGATGATAAAGGCCAAATGTACATGCATGTGAAGGCATTGGAATTTATGGTAAAAACAAACCAGTTGCCTTGTAATGTGAAATTTATGATTGAAGGGGAAGAGGAAGTTGGAAGTAATAACCTAGCTATTTTCGTAGCTAATCATAAAGAGAAATTAGCAAATGACATTATTCTTATTTCGGATACCGGGATGATTGCTAATGATGTGCCATCTATTACTACAGGACTGCGCGGATTAAGCTACGTTGAAGTTGAAGTAACTGGCCCTAATCGTGATTTGCATTCTGGTTTATACGGTGGTGCAGTTGCAAACCCCATTAACATTCTAACCAAAATGATTGCTAGCCTTCATGACGAAAACAATCATATTACTATTCCTGGTTTTTATGATCAGGTTGAAGAATTATCAAAAGAAGAGCGTGCCGAAATGGCGAAAGCGCCGTTTAGTTTAGAAAAGTATAAAAATGCGCTTGATATAAATGCTGTTTATGGCGAAAGTGGCTATACGACTAACGAACGTAATTCTATCAGACCTACACTTGATGTAAACGGAATCTGGGGTGGTTATACAGGTGAAGGGGCTAAAACTGTAATTGCCAGTAAAGCATTTGCTAAAATATCCATGCGATTAGTACCAAACCAAGATTGGAAAGAAATAACAGAATTATTTAAAAATCATTTTGAGCATATAGCACCAGAAGGTGTAAAAGTAGTTGTAAAACCACATCATGGTGGCCAAGGTTACGTAACTCCGATTAATACCGTTGGTTATCAAGCCGCTTCAAAAGCTTATGAAACCACTTTTGGCAAAAAACCAATTCCACAACGGAGTGGTGGTAGTATTCCTATTGTGGCACTTTTTGAAAAAGAATTGAATAGCAAGACTATTCTAATGGGCTTTGGTTTGGATAGTGATGCTATACATTCACCAAACGAACATTTTGGAGTGTGGAATTACTTAAAAGGTATTGAAACCATTCCTTATTTCTATCAGTATTATACGGAACTATTTCAAAAATAAAAAGTAGAACCAAAACCTTGTTAATCAAGGTCTATCAGATTTCATATAAAGCGAATAAAGCAAAATAAATAGAAAATGGATTCAAATATAAATTTAGCAGTACTTATTGACGGTGATAACATCCCATCTGCTTATGTAAAAGAAATGATGGAGGAAATAGCCAAATATGGCAATCCAACAATTAAGAGAATCTATGGCGATTGGACGAAGCCCAATTTATCAAAATGGAAAAATCTATTGCTTGAAAATGCCATAACGCCCATTCAGCAATATGGGTATACCTCGGGTAAAAACGCTACAGATTCTGCGATGATTATTGATGCTATGGATATCCTATATTCAGAAAAAGTAAATGGTTTTTGTCTGGTTTCTAGTGATAGTGATTTCACCAGACTGGCAACGCGTTTAAGAGAAGCAGGTATGAAAGTTATTGGTATTGGCGAGAAGAAAACACCGAACCCCTTTATTGTAGCTTGTGATAAGTTTATTTATATCGAAATTCTGAAATCCAAAACCGAAAGCCCCGAAAACGAAACTGATAAAGATGCCGGCAAAGACAACGTAGACAAAATCACTAGAAAAGATATTCAATTAATAAAAACAACAATAGCCGATGTTTCTGATGATGATGGCTGGGCTTTTCTTGGTGATGTTGGGAGTCTTTTACAAAAAAAACAGCCCAATTTTGATTCCAGAAATTATGGTTTTGACAAGCTCACACCTTTAATAAAATCTATTGACATTTTTGAGCTGGATCAACGTGAAAACCCTAAAAGCAGACATAAATTAATCTTTGTACGGATCAAACAAAAACAGAACCCAAAAAATAAACAAAAGTAGTTTCTGCTAAAATCAAAAATCCGCCCCAATTACGAGCGGATTTTTTTTTATGACGTTCCTTATTGGTCGGGCTATACGTTACAAGTCCTCACTGCTAAAAAGCAGTTGCGGGCTTTTCACTACTATCCCTAACGCAAATACCTTTTGCTTATAATTTCTTTACATATTTGGTAACAATTACCGTAAGTGTTGGCCCAACTTTACCTTCAATAAATTCAGCATTTTCACGATCTAAAGAAATTCTACGAACAGCGGTCCCCTGCTTAGCTATCAAGCTTGAGCCTTTTACTTTCAAATCTTTTATTAAAACAACACTATCGCCATTTTCTAAAATAACTCCATTAACATCTCTGTGAATTATTTTATCAGCTTCTGCTAAACCTTCACCTGTCGCCTTTGCAAATTTTAAAGTTTCATCCTCTAAATACAACATATCAAGCAAATCTTTCGGCCAGCCTTCGCCTTTTAAACGAGACAACATTCGCCAAGCAACAACCTTAACCGTATTATACTCACTCCACATGCTATCGTTTAAACATCTCCAATGATTTGCATCTGTAGTCTCTGGATTTTCTATTTGATCAACACAAACACCACAAGCTAAAAGACTACTATCAATACCACTAATCGATACTGGTGGCACCTCATATACCTTTAAATCTTCTGTCGATGCACATAGTTCGCATTTATTTCCGCTTCTTTCGATTAATTCTTCTAGTATGTCCATGGCTTAAAATTTTATGCTTGCAAACTTAAAACAATCTACTAGATTTCTAAGGCTTTGGCACTAACATTTATAATATTTTAACTCTACACTTGTAGAATTAAAATATTTGCTCTATGTTTGTAGAGTTAATTTTAAAATGTAACGCATGCAACTTTCGAAATCTGAAGAAGAACTAATGAATATTTTATGGAAACAGAAAACTGCTTTCATGAAAGATCTATTGGATGCTTATGATGATCCTAAACCCGCGACAACAACTATTGCCACGCTACTCAAAAGAATGACCGACAAAGGTTTTGTTGCCTATAAAAGTCTAGGAAGGTCTCGGGAGTATTATCCGTTGGTAAAAAAGAAAGACTATTTCTCTAAGCATGTAAACGGACTCATAAAAAATTTCTTTAACGATAGCGCTAGTCAGTTTGCATCATTTTTTACGCAAGAGACGCAACTTACCAAAGAGGAATTGGAAGATTTGAAAGCTTTAATAGACAGTGAAATCAAAAAGAAAAAATCATGATCATCTATATCTTAAAAACAACAGCATGTTTACTCATTTTTCTTGCTTTTTATAAGCTATTCTTAGAGAAGGAAAACATGCATACCTTCAAGCGATTTTATCTGATAACAGCCATAATTCTAGCATTCGTTATTCCGACTATATTGTTCACCGAATATGTGTATATAGCAACTACAGCTATTTCCAATTATACTTTAGATGAATTTCATACGATACCCGAAGTAGCTCAAACAAACGAATTACCCATTTTATTATGGAGTTTATATGCCCTTGGAGTTATCGTATTTGGATTTAAATTTTGTCAAAACCTATTTCGCATTGGATACAGAATTCGTAAAAATCCCAAAATAAAAGAGCACTTTATTACTACCGTTCTTTTGAATGAAAAATTAACACCTCATACCTTTTTTAACTTCATTTTTTTGAATAAACAAAAGTTTGAAGCCCAAGAAATTCCAGAGGAAGTACTCTTACACGAAAGAACTCACGCAGTACAAAAGCATAGTTTAGATGTACTTTTTATTGAATTCCTACAGGTTATTTTATGGTTTAACCCTTTGGTTTATGTATTCAAACACAGCATAAAATTAAATCACGAATTTTTAGCGGATCAGGCAGTGATGCAAGAAGGCGTTGAAACATCAAAGTATCAGAAAATTTTATTAGCATTCTCATCAAATGCTCCAGAAACCCAATTGGCAAATGCCATTAATTATTCATCAATCAAAAAACGATTTACAGTTATGAAAAAACACACTTCAAAAAAAGCCGTTTGGCTCCGTAGTTTATTGGTATTACCTCTATTTGCACTAGCACTCTATAGTTTTAGTGAAACTCAAGTTTTGGAAGTACCAAAACAAACCAAAACCATCCCAATTCAACAAGAAAAAAACCCCGAAACAGAATCTCTTTACAATTCAGAGTATAGTCGAGATGAAGCTACAAGAACGCAACTTTCTGAATACAATAGACTCGCCGAAAAATATAATGCTCAGCCTATAAACCAACGTATTATAAAAAAGGTAGAACTAAAAAAACTAGAAACGATCTATCGTGCAATGACTTCTGTTCAAAAAGAAAATGCACAACCTTTTCCTGAATGCCCTCCTCCACCAAAAACGAGCCAAGATGGTGCCACCGAAGCCCAGGTTTCAGAATACAACTCCATAGCTAGTAAGTACAGTGACATGAATATGCATACTATAATAGGAAAGTCAGAAATCGTTAGAATGGAACAGTTGTACAACCTCATGACTGAAAAACAAAAAAGAAAAGTTTCTGCTTATCCTGAACTGCCACCAATGCCACAAGGGCAAGCTTCTACAAAACAGGTTAATGAATACAATGCTTTGGCTAAGAAATACAATACGATGAATTCGAATAACATGCGCATTCAAAAATCCGAAGTAGCTCGGATGGAATACCTCTATAGTATTATGACCGAAAAACAAAAAAAAGGTGCTGAAGCTTTTCCAGAACTGCCTCCAATGCCAGAGCCTCCAATGCCTCCAACTGCACCACAAGTTAAAAAGGGAGAGGTAAGTAACATTCCACCTCCTCCAGCACCACCTAAAACCATAAAAGGAAAAACAAGTAACAATCCACCACAACCACCTACTCCAAAATCTCCTTTAGACCATATCATTGAAATGGCTAAAAAAGATGCTACTTTTTATTACGAAGACAAAAAAATTAGCTCCGATAAAGCCATAGAAATCCTCAAAAAGGATAAAAACTTAAATATTGATACTAGAAACTCAACTAGTAAAAAACCAGTTGTACGAATATCAAAAGAGCCTATTTCAATTGAAAACTAAGCTAAAATCATAAATGATTCTTAAAGCCTTCAAATTGAAGGCTTTTTTTGTAACAAATTCCCCAAGATTGCGTTCTAATAGCAGCGCTCTATTTGCCTTTTATTATAGAGACAAATAGAAATTAGCGCTTTAGGTATTCATCAATCACAAATCAAATCATTATGTTACAACGTTTTTTTATTCTTTGCTCAGGAGCAGATTCCGAAATTTTAAAAGAGTGTTCTCAAGGTGAGCGCAACAAATATGCAGGTATAGGAGCTACTGTTTTCTTTACAGCGGTCATGGCATTTATAGCTAGTAGTTACGCCTTATTTACGGTTTTTGATAATGTCTATACTGCTATATTCTTTGGACTAGTTTGGGGTTTATTGATTTTCAATCTAGACCGTTTTATCGTTTCTACCATCAGAAAAAGAGAAAAATTCGGCAGTGAGTTGTTACAAGCAGCACCAAGAATTATTCTTGCTATAATTATCGCCATAGTAATTTCTAAGCCTTTAGAAATGAAAATTTTCGAGAAGGAAATTAATCAGGTTTTACTAGAACAGAAGAATGAATTAACCCTAGCCAATAAAGATCAAATTGCCTTACAATACAATCCAGCTATTGCTGCTTTAAATGAAGATATTGAAGCTTTAAAAGGTGAAATAACTTTAAAAGAAGCGGAATCTAATGCGCTCTATGACACTTATATTTCTGAGGCTGAAGGTACTGCCGGAACTAAGCTTTTGGGAAAAGGACCTGTTTACAAAGAAAAGCGGGAAAAGCATGATGCTGCACTTGCTGAACTAAAAGCACTCAAAGAAACCAATGCACAAAAAATAAATGCTATTGAAGGTCAGATTACAAATTTGAATGCTGAATACACTAAATCTGTCACCGATTCTCAACCTATTATTGATGGTTTTGATGGGTTAATGGCTCGGATAAATGCCTTGAATGAATTGCCTTGGTTACCATCATTCTTCATATTTTTATTATTCTTAGCTATTGAAACTTCTCCTATTATTGCGAAGCTATTATCACCAAAAGGCACTTATGATTACAAATTAGATGAAGAAGAAAGTGTTGTAAAATCATGGGTTACACAGAAGGTAAAACAACGTGAACTGGTTGTTGCTACTGACGCAGCATTGAACAACAAAATCTATTCTGAGATTACCGAGGAGGAAGCCGTTTACGCCTACAAAAAGAAAAAGGCAGAGGAATTGCTAAAACTGCAAGCGGATTCTTTTCATAATTTACAGGTGAAAAATCTGTAATTAAGTCGTTTTATTTTAAACAGTTAGCATACCATGTGAGTTTGCGTATTTTATTTGGAGCCTTAGCGGAAAGGAACCATGTTTAGAACAACTAAGTAGTTAAAATTCTTTTTCTCGATACAAATTTCACTCATTTCAATTGTGAAATTCACTCGAATTGACAG